>Ga0181612_150976_pt1 | contig 19472 bp, 23 predicted proteins | sample HoacroProtozoa21_FD_119630 | JGI IMG/M metagenome (GOLD analysis project Ga0181612, IMG submission 119630) | Hoatzin crop microbial communities from Cojedes, Venezuel. Combined Assembly of Gp0051906, Gp0051904, Gp0051908 | reverse complement strand
GGCGCGCCGGCGGCCCCCCCGCGTACAGCCCCGGCCTGCACCCCGGAGACGCGCGCCCGCCCCTCTGGGGGCGGCTCGGCGGGGCCCGGCCCGGCCCGGCTCGGCCCGGCGGCAGGGACTGGGCTGCAGGGAGCCGCCGGCCGAGGAGCGCCCGGGGCGGGCAGTCGTGTCGCGATGTTTTCTAAGAAAGCGCTTGTACCTTCGTTTCTATTTGATTTTATGAAACTCTCCGCTTAAAAGACAAAAAAAAAAAAAAAAAAAGAAGAAAAAAAATCTTTTCTATTCGTTAGGAGAAATGAGCTGTTTTAGATGCATTGAGCTGCTGGACTTTATATTTATTTTTGCATTTAAACTGTTGACTGCATTAATTTAATATGTTTCTACCTGAATGTCTGTTATTATTTCCATAAAGAGTAATAAAATCTGATATATTTGCACAGTACACACCGGACTGTCCTTATTTCGGGGGGCTGACTGTCCTCTTCCAGCCTCCTGTGCCCCCTCGGAGGCCGAAGGGATTCAGGCGCTGCTGACAGCCCGTGCAGAAGCAGTAGTGCTTTCCTCGGGGACGCTGCTCGGAGAGGCTTTGCAGTCCGCGCTGCCAGGTACACGCTAACGCAGCGAGAGCCAGGTTAGACGGATTTTAGACAACTTTATTTGCTTGTTTGAGATCTTTGTGTTAAGCTGAATTGGCGTTTAAGGAGTGTTTGTAACTGGTTGTGTCTGAGAAGCTTAATGCTAACGGGGCACGCCTCGTGCACCCACTGAAGTGCGTGTCTACTTTGTTCCCTTCCAAGCTGGTTCTGTCTCTGCTCCCCTTCCCCTCGTGGCCCATGAGCTGTTTGGTGCCGCAGAGGTGTTTGGTGGTTGGATGAGGTGTGGTTTAGGTTACCAGAGCAAGTGGTTCTACGTGGACGTGCGTTTCTTGGAGTTGACAAGCAAGGGTGTTTTGGTGTGGTGTAGGAGGGAAGTTGCGTGGGGCTTCTCTGGGTGTGTGTGCTGGCACGTGCATGATTTCGTACGATTTTCTTTGTCCATGGTGTGCGTGCCAAGGAGCCTCTGAAGCTCACTGCCGAAAGAAGAGCAAATTCCCGCACCGGGAATCTTGTCACTGTATTTTCTCCGTATTCCTGTGCTAACAGTGTAATCCTGTGGGAGCGTCCTCCTTCAAGGCAAGCCTCAGGCAGTTGGAGTTTCCCAGTTATTAGGTATTGTCAGGATAACGAGCCGTAGCCTCTAACTGGCACTTCTGTGGTAAGGTTTTCTGGGGGCTACAGCTCTTCTGACGTCCTGGCTTGAAGTGTGATTGCAGTGATAAATAGGGATAAACGGCACGCTGTGAGCTGCTCGGGGGAGGTGAGGGCTGGGGCAGAGGCAAGCGATCAACCTGGTGCAGCTGGAGAACAGGGTGCCCAGTTCGGGCTGGCAGCCACGGACCCGGGGTCGTTCTCGCCGCTGGGCACTGACACATGGGAGATGACCTGTGTGAGGAGCCCGGTGGTGTCTCCAGGCACAGCTGAAGCCTCTCTCTCTCTAGTTTAAAGCTGAGGAAAATCGGGGGGAGGGGGGCTTGGTTTTGGACAGGTCCTTCCCCAACTTTCCGTAAGTGCAGGAAGAGTTTTAAAAAACCACTTGCAGTAGGAGAGCCAGCTGACCTCCAGCGCCAGGGGAGCGTTGTGCGTGCAGTTCAGCAGGTAAGGAGACAGGTCTGGGCTCTGCCCTGACCTCCCTGTAAAACAGCATTTAAACCACCCCACCTGTCCCCTGGAAGCAGGCTGTGAAACAGCTGGTCACTCTGCCCTTGGACCCCGGCGGCCGCTTTCTGCGTAGGCGCGGTACATCGTACACAACATCTACAACAACAAGGCAAAGCAACTTGATCTCCAGAACAATTTTCAGCCAGGCAAACTGGACTCGGTGAGAAATAATCAGTCACTGGCAGCTGGGCTAGTTTTCCTCGACAAATTCCTCATGCTGTTACAAATCTGGGAGTTCTGCGTTTGTGAAAGGGTTTGAAACGTCTGTGGGAACTCCATAGCCGTGTGCCTCAATGCTGCATAATGTTCACCGAGGGCTAACGAGCTCCGTGAGGTTTCCGGAGGTCGTACAGCATCCTCTCCATGCTGCAGGTTGCAGACTACTTCTCAGTCTTACTTTGCTTTTGGCTCTGCTGCTAATCCCAGGGGCACGTGAAGTGCATGGTAGCTTCAAGACGCTGAGGGCGCACGGGGCTCTTCCCGGCTCATCGCTTCTGTTAGGCAGCCGTGATTAATAGCAGGCCACTTACCGTCGCCCTGCCTGTCCCTGCTTCTAGCGAGCAGCTGCGCTGCCGTCGTGCAGGAGGCAGAGGAGGCTGCGCCGCGCCAGCCAGCGGCAGAGCGTCGGGTACCCGCTGCCTGGAAGGCGGAAAATAACCGCGTCCCCTTTTCTGTCTGAAGAGGCAAATGTGCAGCCTAACACGGAGGACAAAGAGGGTTTGAGAATCTGTTGTCGCATCGTTTTTGAGAAAAAGCCATCTTCCAGGGGTTAGGCCGAATAAGTAAGTTTCTCTTCAGCTGTTCTTTGTTAACATTTTTCTGCTCCATCTCAAAGTGAATAACATGGAAGATGCCAGTGCTAATGATAGGCTGGCGTGTATCTTCCAAACAGTTCTAATCGAGGCAAAAGGGTGAAAAGCCAGGGCGTTTTAGCTCTGTCCTGGAGAGGCCCTCCTGCACGCAGCTGGAAAAGTAAACCTCCCTTCCATTCTTCCTGTGCTGCTAATTTTGAAGGTCTCTCTTGCAAAGGTGTTTAGCATCACGGATATCTGTCCTGTAAGGATTGCGGGAAGACCTATTAAATTAGTTTTACTGAGGGTAATGACTGTACCAAAGTGATTTGAGTCTGTCACCCAGTACCCAGGCTGGAGGTGTGGGTTGTGCATTTCCCTTCAGCAATTCACAGCTTAAAAGCATCCAGCAGATTACAGTAACACTCAGCGTGGCAACGAGTGGGCACGAGCATCCGACGTCTGCCCAGGAAGGAGCTGGGAGCCAAACGCTGGCGGCACAGCAGGACAGGTCCCGGGGCGGAGGGCAGACTTGGTGCCCCAGGGGTGCCTTCAGCCCTATTCCTCCAGCTCGCAGCAGAACTGGGCTCTAATGGGACCTGCGTTTTAGTCTTGTGTCGCTTCGTGACTAAATCGTCCTGTCCTCTGCGGTGAGAGGAGCGCCTGGGGGGTGAGTAAAAGCTTGAACTCGAAAGCAATTCTTTTATTCTCTTCCTGTTTTGTGTCCAGTCTCCTTCAAGCTCGTCAGCATTTTCCCCTTGTGCTCGTGTTGAAATGCTGCCTTGGTGTAAAGCCACTCGTGCTGGCGTGGTGGATCTGTACCTCCACGCCTTGCGTTGGCCTGACAGGCGTGGAGGGGATCTGAACGGCGCAGCATCATAGCTCTCCTGGCATCAGGAAAACAAAAAATCCTCTCTGTGCATCTTACAGACAAGCTTTTTCTGCCTTTTTTTTTTTTTAACAAAACATTACAGTTAAATTCGACCCAGTAATTCATGGAGGATTTCTGTGATGTCCACCACAAGGGGCTGAGGATGGTCTCCTCTCCTAGCTGTGTGTGCACCGTTTCTGCTGCTGGATGACTTCTCTCATCTCCGGGTTTCCAGTGACTCGCTGGGGACGCTTCCGAGTGGAGCCGCTGTGAGGACCAAACACGAGAAGGTGCTTGTACTTCCTGCAGGTTTCTGTGCCAGGACCCCAGGAACGCGTTTGCTTTAGGACTGGCCAACGGTGACACGACTCCCAACCCTCACCAGCGCTGTGGGTCTGATCCTGTGGGACCGCAGTGGACCGACTGTGGGGCACTGCCCTGGGTAAGAAACACCCCACGGCCGTTGCTGCTTAACCTCCAAAGTGACACCGGAGCCGTGGGGCAAAGCACAAACCGAGGCACCCATTTAACTGTCAGGCTGACAGCGAGCAAACTGCTGCCTAGCAGGGGCCGATGGGTGAGCCCTGGCGAATCTGGTTGCTGTGGTTTTTCGAACGTTAGCAGCGCCGGGGGTTTGCTGGCTGCCCTCCAAGGAGTCGTAGCTCCCCGTAGCAGAGCCTGGTGTGTGCGTGGACCTCAGCCTCCACGGCCCCCGGTCTGAGGTGCGGGCTTTTGAAGCCACCACCAGAGAGACAAGCACGGTTCTCCAGGCTGCGTCCAGCTTCGTTTGAACCTCAGCTCCCATGGCATGGCTCAGCCTGAGCTGTCTTTTGTACTTGTGCAGGGTGCTCATGGGGCTTGCATTTCCATGGGGGAAAAAGCACCTTGGGGAGGTGCAGATAGTCTGAAATCCCTGGGCAGAACTCAGGCTGCCTGTGCAGTGATGCACCGGTGCCCTGGATTTGTGGTTTAGCTGCTCGCAGCCATCTTAAATATTGAGTGTGCAAGCTGTGTGCAGCACTTCAGCAAGCCTGGCTCCTAACTTTAGGGGTATGTTTTTCAGCTGTAAAGATGCAAGAGTACATCCCAAGCAGAAAATAATCAGGTGTCCAGTAGCAACGCCAGCAAGGGGAGCTCACCTTCTCCTGGAGTAGGAGGCCATTACACAGCACAGGGAGGTTGCCAGCTCAGCCCTGCAGGCTTGGTCAAGAGGTAGTACGTGGTCTTTCACTTCCACTTGAGCAGACACCTGAAGTCAGATGGCTGAACCTGGGGGAATTAATTAATCGTGGGAATGAATTAATTCCCAAGCAGCATCTCATCAGACATACACACGTGTGTGTCCCTGTGCCTGGTCTGTCTAGTCCAGAGCGAGCACTGTGAACAGAGCAGCCCAGCTCTTGACTGTAGAGCAAAGCACCTCCAGATATTTAATTGGCAGTGCAATTAGTTTAACTGGTACCAGGGGAGAAGGAAATACTTCCTACATAACCAATAACTGTGGTGTTGGAGTCGTGTAACAGTTTCTTGTGCTAGAGCATCAGCTCTAAGGCCATTAAATGTGTGAACTTGGTAATTAGGCACTTAGGACTACTGTGTTAGCAAATGTCATGGGATGTTATAAATAGCACAGGGTCAGATCCTGATTTTGGCTGCACTGGTGTGAGACTGGCTTTGGTCCAGCTGTACACTGGAGTTAATCTGGATTTACCGCTTGAGAATTCATGCTACTCGGTGATGTGCCTGAGCATGTGTCTGGATTGGCTTGAAATGTCCGAGCCACTGCTCTCCTGCTCTGTCACGCCCAGGATACTCTCAGGGCTTCACACAACCTGACAGAAACGTAACCGTTATTGGTTTTGGGACTTCAGGAGCAGTGTGGATGATGTGCACCTGCCTGGCTGGGACATCTGTTCCCTGCTCCCAGATGGAGCAGGAGCTGGTGGCGGTGATGAGCAGAGGTTGGGGGAGCTGGGGCAAGACAGGAGGGGGCTTTCCTTTATGTCCTCCATGAGTCCATCGTGATATGAGACTGTAGAAGACTTTCTTTGAAACCAAACTGAAGTTTTCCTGGGTCCAATTTGAAACAAAAACAAGATCTACTGTGATAATTTATGACTCTGTCTGGAACAGAGATTCTTTGTTTGGAAATACTTGCATTGAAGAAGTTATTTATTAGGAACTGGTGAAAGGGAAGTTTTCTTTCTTGGCTTGATTTAAGACCCTGTTGTTGTGGAAGATTTTTTTTTTTTCTCCCTGTGAAGTAAATGACCTTTCTTGGGCAGGAGGCAAGGGGACTGGCAAGAAGAGAAAGAGGGAGGGAGAGAACACAGCTTGCTTGTGAAACGGCTCTTGGCTAACACGGAACCGTGTGAAGGGTGTTTATGTGCTTGTTACTTTTGATCTCGGGTTCTGGCAAGTCAGTGTTTTCCCTTTGAGAAGTATTTGGAGGTCCTGACCGTGATCGTTAAAGATCCATTTCGGTCTCTTTTCAAAACAATCTCTAATGTCGAAGGGAGCCTGCACTCCACTGACTTGAATCTTTCAGGGGAAGTTGAACGAGCTAACGTGTTTTTTCCACTGTTCCTTAAGTAAAAGGAAACAGAAGTAAAGCGACATCAGAAACACAGGTTATCACTTGTGCTTAGTGTTAAACATTTGCTGCTAAGCAGAGTTGGGTGCATTTCGACCATATGGCAGCAGTGCCTGCGTGACTGGCATTCATCGGCCAGGAACGCATGCAGGGCGGTGTCACGGAGGCGCGGATGTGGCGTCGTGGTGACCTGCACAGCTCCAAGGTACTCTGCGCTTCGGGGGCAGGCTGGATGGTCGGCTTTTGGAGGGTTGGAGAGATGCAGAAGCACTGAAACCTGGGAGGACACAGCTCTGTCACTTTGCAGCGAGGCAGCTGAAGCAGAGCTGTGTGGGAATGGAGCTGTTGGAGCAGAACCAAATGGTGCAGGGAGGGGGGAGAGGCAGGAAAGAAAGAAAGAAGGAAGACAAAAATACCCAACCTCAGAGCGAATTTGGATGTGGCCCGCCTGCCTAAGCAGGCAAACAAGAGAGCCTGTTTGTAATCAGCTTCCATTAGTAGCACCCCTGAGTCTGTGCACCCTTGGGATCCAATGAAATGAAATGAAGTTTTGCCTGCTTTTTCTAGTTCTGAAGCATATTGACATTTTTGTGTGACATTTTTGTTTGTTTCCCAAAATAAGTGTGAGAGCTATTAGCCAGCTCCTCCTTTTCCCAGAAAATCAAACCAGAATAACCAATCCACTGACTCTAGGAATTTAGTTATAAATTTTATGACTGTGTTTATGGGTGCGTTTACTCCTGGATAAAATGTCCCTGTGTGTTTTTACCACACAGATGAAGCAAGCAAGCGGGCAGAGCAGGGGAGGCGGCAGGATCGCTGAGATTTCTGCTTAGCATTAGATGCGAAGGTGCTCCAGGGCTCAGAGCAGGGGTGCTGGCGGTTGGGACTCCTGGGGTTTACTCCTTGTTCAGGGACACAAAATGGTCTTGTGCTCTCAGGGAGTGGTGGAGAGTTACAGGAGAGAGTGCTGTTGCCGATCCTTTTGTCGGTGCACTGCATGGCCCTGAGCAAACCGCTTCTCTCTGGACCTCAGTTTCCCTGTAGGAGACCGGGAATTGGTGAGGCTTGATTCATTAATCCCTGCAGATGGAGGTCTGTCGCTTTGCAGCCATGAGAGATGCGTTTGGTTGGTGAATGGAGGGGGCTTGGATTTGTTCAGAGGACAAATGCCCTGCCATGTGATGTCACGGCTTATAAAACTCACAGCTGTGTGATGAGATCACCTGTGCCACAGAAGGAGGCTTTGCTTTGCCGAAGAGCCCCGTGCAGAGCCTGTGTCCCTTGGGTCCGGGGTCCCTGTGCCACCCGTCGGAGGCTGCGTGCAGCCCCTGGCTGGCCAGAGGCACCCGCCCTTCGGGGACACACACGCACTTTCTGCTGCTCAGCAGATACTTCTGGGAACTGGGGAGGAAAAAGTGTCCTGCCGCTTGCTAGTGAGTTGTGCTAGAATTTCAGGCTGAGAATGCCGATGAATGGTATTTGCACATTACCAGGCTTGCACGTGGGCTTCTCACGTGTCCCAACCCCTTGCTCGGAGACCTGAGCCTGGTGGCTCTCCTCCTTCTGCTATGGAGGCATCCCATGATGTTTCTACGTTAGGAAAGGGCTTATTTTGTCAGTGCGAATGTGAGTCTAGATCAGAGAGGAAGGACAGCTTCATGTGAGCATCTGAGAGAAGAGAGTGGCATTGTATCTGAGCTGAAATGGGGTTGCTTCAGGAGCTCAGTGTAAGGCAGCTGACCAGAAGGACAGACGAGGAACACGATGGCAGAGTAGGACAACCGGGAGAGGAGCAATGCTCTATGTGAAAGAAAACCTGGGCTAAACAACACAACTAAGCAAATGGTGCCAGCAAGTACCATAGAGTCCTTGCAGATGGAGATGTCACGCCTTCATAGGATCAGTATATGACTACGGTGGTGATACCGAGCACCCAGAAGTGATGCTGGAATGGATGAGCTGTTCTGAGAGAAAGAGAATGTGCAAAAGTAGCCAGTAAAGCAGTAATGAGAAATTTCACCTAACCTCGTACTGACCGGGTAAACATTACAAAAGTGCGTGGTGGTGATGCTGCGTTTTGCTACTATAAGCAGTGCTTCCTAGAGTAAGAAGTCTGAGCACCTACAAGCCCCAGGGGACCTCTTGATTTAGCCTAAGGAGTATACAGATGCGGTGAGGAGGAAGTTTGCAATAGAGATAATCAAGCATTCAAATTTCACGGCTCAGTAGGGTGAAATTTCCTCCCCCCATCCTCTACAGTAAAGACAACTTCAAGGATGAAAATTAGAAGAAGCTGAAAGAGTAAAAAAGGCTTGCAGATATTTAAGCTCTGGATATTAGGAGTCCATGATAAATTTGACTACCAGAAAGACTTTTCAGAAAGAATAAAAATAGCTAGCATAGTTAAATAGTAGATTAAAGAATATTATTAGAAGTAAAAAAATATCCTGCAAAAAGCATAAGTCATGTCCAAAGGGGGGGGAAACAGAAAGGATCAGAAATGCTGGGATGTTAAATGTGAAATCATAATAAGACATGCTTAAAAAAAGATTTTGAAGAATGGCTTGTAAAAGGCTAAAAGTTTCTGCTATAAACTTTTGCAAACATGTTGCAAGAAGGAAGCTCACTAAGAAGTCTTTGGCCCGCTAAGTCAACACTCTAAACTGCATATACTTGACTATATAGTCAATATGCAGAACTCTAAAGGAGCAATTATTGATGGTGAAAGGTGCTGGAGTTACTGGGGATAAGTGTGAGTCAACTTGCTACTCAGCAACGATTAAGTGATAAGAATGTTGACAACTAGTAGGAAAGAAATCAAAAGCAAAACAGAAGTCCTAATCTGACAACTGTCCAAAATGACAGTGCTCTGGCACCTTGAGTATTCTGTGTAGGTCTAGTCATTAAAAAAAAAAAAATCAGAAAAGGTATCTGTATTTCCTACTGTAGAACAGAAATTTAATGGAGTAGGATCTTTTTGTTTGGAAAAAAAGAAAAAGAAAGATAGGAGAGAGATGTAGGAAATCATGAATAGTTTGCAAAGATCAGTAAGGAACTTTGTAATTATTACTGACAATACGAGAGCTGGAGCAGCGTAGAAGTTATTGGACAGCAGGTTTAGGACAAACGAAAGGAAATTTTTCTTGCACTGTGAATAACAGAAGCGCGCGATTCACTGTCAAAGGATGCTGTGGATGCCAAAAGGACTAGCCTGCTCAAAATGCAGTTAGGCAGATTCCTAGGAGGAAGGCAGATGCAGAGCTAGTAGCGATCGCATGGGGATGGGGACAGAGGGTCCCCAAGCGATCACTGGCCAGAAGCCGGGTGGGCGCTCCCAGGCAATGCAGCGGTGCTTCCCTGCGGCCTGTGCACATGGCCACAGTTGCAGCCGGGAGGAGGGACCCTCATCCGACGGGCAGCAGCCTCCGGACCCCCCTGGGCTGCCTGCGCTGCTCTGGGGCAAAGCCCAGCCACCCAGTCTGTCCCAGTGTGAGCCCGCAGCTGCCCATCCGGGCAGAGCAAGGGCAGGCTTGGGGTGCCAATCCCCTGCCAACGCTCCCCTGGCAGCAGGCAGCTCTTGGCTGGGGACAGTCCTCATGGCTGTGGTGGGGCAACAGCCTCTTCCCCACGTGGCATCAGGTCTCTGGTGGGAAGCGAGCGCCGGCATGGTCTCCCTCCAAGAACATTATCGACACCTGCCTTGGAGGGAGGTGTTCAAGGCTGTGGTGTTTGCTGCACATATGCTGTATTAAGTCCAAATTTTTGGTAGGAGCCAGGCGGAACCCCCTGAGGCTTGTTGCGCTGAGCTGGCCGGGCACTGCAGGCGGGTGGGCTGCGGCGAGAGGCTGCGTGTCCCCGCGCAGCCCCTCTCTGCCCCACAGCGATGCCATGCCCGGTGCTGCGGTGCGTGCGTCTGGGGGTGTGTGTGCGCGCGCTTTTGGTTTGGTTGCTTTCAAGTGCTTGGAAATTCAGCTTTATAAGCAGAAAGCAAAGATTTCTGTGCTTGTCCTCCTGTGGCCCTATGGATGTGTGCTTTATCTCTTGCCCTGTGTTTAATTCCTGCGTAGGCACTTGGAGACTGATCTTAAAGTGAGCATCAGCACCACCTCCAGAACATGTCTAAACCAAGCAGAAGCGGAGTGCCAGCATACGGTTCCTTTCCAAATGCCGTGTTGGTCCTGCTAGAGAAAATGGTTATTTTCATAGGCTGCAGGGCTAACATTTCAGAGGGCAGGATTAGAAAAATAGATGTCCAAATTAAGAGTTGCGCCGCATTTTGCAATGATTAAGTAACTCCACTCAATAAGTGGAATTATACTGAGCGAGAATAAATCATCCCAGAATTTGGCTCCGGGTTCGTGGCTGGAGCCCAGACAATAATAACAGGTAGACTGGGATTGTATGTGAAAAGCCAGGACAGCGCTTCTCCCTGCTGTTACCAAATGTGCGGTGCCTGTTTTTTTGGACTACGTTCCTAGCTCACGCACAAGGGGCTGAAAGCTCTTGTCACCGTGTGATGGCCCCACTTCCCACACAAACACACTCACACACGCGTGCAAGGTCTTGGCTGACCCTCGTAGCTTGGCTTGACGTGTTTCCTGCTGCTTATCTGCTGGGCTTGGACGAGGCCAGGGAAACTCTGGAGAGGGTCCCGGCGTTGCTGAGCGTATTGGACCTTCCTGCTCAGGGCTTTCCAAGTCCCCCCCTCGCTCGGCTCCCCAGGAGACCTGTGCCCGCAGCTTCCCTGCGCTTTAGCAGAGAGCAGCAGCCTCAGGGGAGCAGGCGGGGTGGTTGCCCTCCCTGGGTGAGCAGGGTCGTCCGAGCGGGAAGCAGGCTGAGAGGAGGGCTGCCACGATGACAGGCGTCCCTGGTGCACTGCCGGCAGTGGCAGCAGCAGGATTCCCTGTGGAAACCCCTGGGGCCGGGAGGTCTTGCTGGCTTTCAGCCTGCAGCCATTCCTGCAATATCTGCTTTCGGTCCTCTGAAGGGCTTTCAGGCTTTTCTTTTTTTTAAATACTGTTCAGATTTTAAAAAGAAAACCGTACGCTGTTAAAGCAAGCGTGATGTCTCCCTTGTCCATCCACTGGCTCTTGGGAGCCCTCTGGATCCTGCCCATCCTCGTGTCTTCTGGGGCCTGAAGCCTGCAGCATGCTGCCACGTCCTCTGTCAACACCTTAAGACCGTAGTTGACCTGCAAGGCGTAAGGAAAACCCTCCAGGCCAGACTGCAGCGAGCTGGCTCCTCTGGGCTTCGCTGGGCTGCCTGCAACATCGGCAGGGCTGTATGGAAAAGGAAGGCAGGGCTCGGGACCCTTGGGGACTATTTTCTTGTACCTCCTGTGGTCATGTCCCTGTGAAACACCAGTTTTGGGTTGTTAAAGGAGTATATGCTGTCCAGCCCACAGAAAAGTACCTCTTTCGGCCGTGTTCCTCAAAATATAAATACGGTTGACATAATGTTTAGCTCAGCCTTCCCCAAGTACATTTTGTTTTGTGAAGCTCTGGTTTGTTAGTGTTCCCAGCTGAATAAAACCTGCTGTGAGGAAGCAGCGCTGAGCCCGCCGAGCAGAGCACCTCTTCCCACCGCCGCACACCCCATCCATCACACAATGTTCTGCTCTCTCTTGCCATCATCCCAAAGCAAATGAACTTCACGGAAAGCTTTAACGCTAATGTTTGTGCTGCCTGCTTGCTGCTCCCCAGTCTTCCCTGCGCTCGCAACTCTGATTTACAGCCCAGCGACTGCTTGTCGCTGTAACCCCAGCAGATTCACATTTTCCATTTTGCTATCTCTCTCTCAGCCTGACGTGTGCTCAAGTGGGACAGCACATCAGACTCGGCCTCCTTAGCAGCTTGTAAAGTACATCCCGGTTCTCAAAGCCAAGTGTTATTTTTACCCTCTCCCTCTGCTTGTTAGTGGCACTGATCTGAAGGTGGCTCTCACAGCTGTGTCCTGGCCACCACACGATTCGGCCAACAGCTCCCATCATACCTAACAAGGTGGGAGCATCACGTAGGCTGCCTGGCTGAGGGATGCCTGCACCCCATCCCCAGCCTCATTTGTTGGTTCCCCAGGCACAATCTCAGCCAGAATCAGGCTTTCCACGTGCTTCATTCACCTTGTGCATGCCTGCAAAAACCTCTGCATCGTTCTTGATGGAGATCTCTCCTCCTATCTCCTAGTGCCAGAGCACATAGAAGAGTTAATTAAAGACATTAACAAGGAAATATATCCCGTCAAAATGTTGGGGGGAGGGAGGGTTGGCCAGGAATTTGCATGTTTATTTTTTCCGCTGTGCTGATTTTTCTTTGCCCAGCTTAAACACTTGCTTTTGGTTCAAACTGGAAAAAAAAAAAAATCTGATTTTCCGTCTTGCAGCAATGCCTCGTGGGAGGTGCAGCTCAGCAGCCTGATGCTGCCCTTCTCTCAGCTGGGGTGGGTGAGGGCATCTCCCTCCTCGCCCTGGGGCTGCACCAGCCCCGTGAGGCTGCCTGGAAGGGCGCTGGCGAGGCGGGGAGGGTGGCAGGCCATTTTAGGGGAACTCAGGCAGAAGGGCAGTGGGAGAAGCCCAAGCAACAGCTAAAGGCAAACTTTCAAAATGCTCTGCTTTTGTTTCTTTCACCAGAGAGAGAGCCGTTTTCGGGAGGGGATTGCTTTTGCCTCTTTTTCTGTCTAACTCTAGGAGCTACCGGTGATGTCAGGCCCTGCAAAGAGAGGCGGGTGCGAAGGCAGAGGGCTGGGAGAAGACGCGTGCTGCCGCCCATCAGCAGAGGCAGTGGACTGAGGTAACCTTTCCGATCGCTCCTATAAAAACTGTCCAAGCGTCTCTGTCACAATCTTCAGACTTCAGAAAACATCATTGAGAATTTTATTTAATGATGCTGTAACAGGAAAGTGTTAGGGCTCCCTTGTTGTTGGCAAAAGGTAGGAGGACCTGACTGGTGGAGGGAGGCTGTGTGAGAGCGCAGGAGCAGCCTGCGGCGCGGGCACAGGCATTCGCCTGTCCTGAGCGTGCACGTTGTTCACTCACGAGCCGTGGGGCCGTGGCTCTCGGTAAAGTCTTCCAGTGCAGACAGCTAAGCCCAGTGCACCTCAGCCCTGCCTGCCTTTGGGGATGCTTTAACCCGATTCAAGCTCAGGAAGAGCTCTGACCTTTTTGTGCTGCTCATCTAGCATGGTTAACACAGCCCCAGCCCCAGCTGCTCTCACTGCATTTACAGCTCCTTGGAGATCCTCCAGCCACCTGCAAACATGCCCAAGCACCCACACAAACACACCACCTGTAAAACACGGGATGCAACCTACCCGTGGTTACGCAAAGCGCTTGCGTTTTCTCCGTGATTTACAGATGCGTGGGCCGAACACAAACCCAGCACATCACGTGCGCCTCCTGCTCGCGCGCACCAAACACAACCCGCGGCTTGGTTTGCCCCGGCACTGCGTCGGTACACGGAACCCAGGATGTGTCCTCGCGGCACAGGGTTCATCTGTCAAAGAACACGGCTGTCCTGCGCACACAGCAAAAGGCGAGCAGAGAAGCAGCTCCGCGAGAGGAGCTGCAGAGGCTGGGGGGCGCCTCCAGCCCACCCTCGCTGCCGGGTGGCTGCACTGCTGGAGCCCGTCCAGCTGGCCCCCGCTGCAGCGGGACCTGCTGGCCGAGCACAAAGACTCCTTGTAGGCTGGGGCTGCTGGGGCCAGACCGAACCGTGGAGAAAGCTGTCGCGCCAATATTTACCCGAAGCACACGCACAGCTCCGCATGCCGTCCAGAAACCCGTGCGCTCAGCGTGTGCCCTGCAGACGGATTTCCATGTGTTTCCGTACGTGAATCCGTAAGAGCACGCGCGCCCTGTGCAGCACCCATGTAGCCGTGTGCGAGCTCCGAAATGCCCTGCGCACCTGCGTGCCTGCACTACACGTCGCGTTGAAAGCCTCTCTGTGCAGAGGAAATCACAGTTGCTGGCACTGGCCGAAGTGAGGAGCGGGCAAGGCTCTTAGGGACGACAGTGTGTAGAAGGCAGACCTCAAACTGAAATGCCACCAGGATTTTAGAAGTGGGACTTTATGTCACTTTGGTGGCTAACAAGTCTGTGGAAAATAGCCTGTGGTTTCTCACCATGTGAATACTGTGTATGCATCCGCTAGTAAGTAACAATTAGCACAGCATATTCTCTGGCCAGCAGTGGTGGAGTGACAACCAGAGGGAAAAGGTGTTTGCCATTAATGGCAGTGGCACTGAGAGGCACTTCTGAGAAGTCAAAGCCAGCCCTTGGCTTGCTGAGAAGGGGCCTGTGAATGACATACAACGCAAGCGCTTGTTGTCCTTAAAACCAAAAGCAACCAAAAGAGCACAAATAGCCCTCAAATTATGACTGCTTGTTCTTGGATCGCGCTCACTGTGTTTCAGCTGCAGTCTCACAAGGTCTTAACCTAGGGCTTTGGTTTAGTATCTCTCCAGGCTGGGGCAGAAGGGAGTTTCTGGGGTCTCCTCTTGCCCCAGGAGTTTGCAGTGACTGTGTTTTAGTAGGCATGGTGGTTGGGTTGATGTTTGCACCTGATGATCTTAGAGGTCTTTTCCAACCTTTAGGATTCTGTGATTCTATGTAACAAAATGGGGGATTCAAGTGGGTTTTGCTGAGGCCCAGTGTCCCAAGACGGCTGGGCTCCTGCTGGCTCTGCTGCTGTCATGGTTTTGCCCTGAGAGGCTGAGGCAGGAGGTTAGGGCTCCTCTTGGCTCACAGAGCCACCACACAGCACCTGTGAGCCAAGGTTTCACCCCAGGCTTCTCATACTTCATATATGTGCTGGAGCAGGAGAATGACAAGCAAGTCCAGGACAAGGCTAAGTGTGCAGAGGGCTGTTAGTAGCCTTCACCATCCTTAAAGGAAAATTGGAGGTGTGAGTAAATGCATTTGAGGTTCTTGAGCTGGAAAATCAAGAACAGGAAAAGCAAATGTGTTGTTCTTGGCATAATCACCCATGTACCTCTCCGCTCCTCTCCTGTGGAACAAAATCAGAGCAGCATTACCTTACAGTATTTTGGGGTGCTGACTGTTAGTGCTCCAATATTTAAGGCTGGTAGGACCAGGTGAGGTAAGTGCTATTTATTTCCAAAAAGCTTGTGCATTTTGAGAGGGGTCTTGGTAGAGGAAACATGAAGGTATCAGAGCTATCTTTTCCTTTCTGTCTCCCATCAGGAAGGCTAAGTGAGGCAGAAAAAAACAGTGTAAGATTAAAGGAAAACAGAGGTGAATGTTACAAAGCTTTGGATGCTACGGGAATCTTTGTTGACACTTGACACCCAGCAATGCTGAGACTGTGACAAGATGTGGAAGCTGGTACTGCTCGGGAACCCAGGGAAGCCACAGGTGACACAGTGAAAAAAGGTGATGCCTGATAGCATCAGGCCATGGAAGAACTAGGAAGGGCAGGCTGGGCCCTGGGAGTGCAGATGGGCAGCATGGTAATAACATGAAGAAGTGTCCTTTGTTACCTGTTTCGCCCTTGGTCGTACCACTAAACCTCCTTCAAGCCCCTTTTTGTGCTCCCCATGCTTTCTGTGCAGCCATATCTGAGCTGAGGTCGGGCTTCCTTTGTCATTAGCTGTCCTGGGACAAAGAGGTAGCAGATAAAATCCAAAAGATAAAGGATGCCTGTTCATCCTTTCTGTGTGTCCCAGCGACCTGGCTTTCTTGTTTAACGGCCGGCAGCTCTCCCCGTGTGCAATGTTCCCTGGAGACCAAATGCATAAACCCTCAGCTCCTCACATGGCAGGTTCCAGCAGATGGGGATCCAAAAAGGCTTTTAGAAGAGCGATTTCTGCTCGCTTGCTGATTATTGATCAGTGCAAAGAACAAAATGCTCTTCATGCAGTGGGAACCCACATATCTTTGTATCATTAGCAATAAAACTAAATACTGGCTTCTGAAGTGCAAAGTACCGCCAGGGCACTGCGTGGCAGACCGAAGGCTGCTGCTTCTCACTGGGGCCTTGCTTCTGACTTCTGCTTCTAACAAGGGGGTCAGCAGTGAGGATTTTGTGATGAGATGAGGGATGTGGTTAATGTTTTTTTCTTGATTCTGCCAGAGTCTCTGCGTGAGCGGCAGGCTCAGCTGCCCCTCCGCGCCCGCCCGCTTCCTTGCCTGAGAGCCTGACTGTAGCACTGTGCGCGCTTGATGCACCTCGGTGTTCTGTCTGCACGGCATGAACCTGGGGGAGCAGGCTGGGGCTGCATGTGATTCTTCCTCCATGAGTCTGATCCAGGGCTTTTCTCCTGGGTAGGAGGCCAGTCGTGAGAAACTACTCCCAGGAGGTGCAAGACTTAGCGAGGAGACGATGCGGTTTGAAGCGCATTGCACTCTCCATGGGGGACCGGCTTGCAGCAGGAGAGATTTTCTCTGGACTGTTATGACCGGGGGTCCAAGTCCAGACAGGATGGATCTATCCATGGACCAGTACAAGCTTCAGGTAAGAAAGTCATCTGTCTGGATCAGTGGACCTTGCCTGTATAACCAGCAAAGGACAATTGTTCTGTGCATTAGGGACCTATTTTGTATTATTGTGGCAGGCTCCCCTACACATGAAGAAGTGGTGCACGAGGGTGCAGCAGTTGTGTGCACAGCTATGCTGTGTGGCAGAAGCTTTCAGTGTGGCTCCGGGGCCTTCACAGACCTCTTGGGGCTACTGTGGTGAAAGGAGAGTGACCCTTGCTTCCCCCGGACAGACTGGAGGGCTGTGCCGGAGCCACGCTCTAGGTGTGCAACACTCCAGCTTGCTCCACTCTGGAAAGGTTTATTATTTAGGGCATAGCCTCAGAAAACAGGATCCCAGAACCAGCTTGGTCCAGGACCTGTTATTTAATAATTTAATTCATTATTTATTATAGATCTATATTAATCCTATTTATGTATTTATTTTTTTAATACATTTTCCTTTTAATTTTATTTATGCATTTTATATTCGGGTATCTGCTTAGTGCAGTGGAATTCGTCATGTCAATACCAGATATTGAATCTATTGCACTGCCAGAGCTCAGAGGGCAAAGCTAAGTCTGAACACCCACCCCTGAGTCAGCACTTTCTAGTCCTGAAGGCCTAAATCCAAAACAGGACCCACCATGTCTTTAGGAATCTGCACCTAACATTTAAGACACTCCAGCTTAAACCTATAGAAGCTTAGCTATTCATGGCAATCAAGTTCCACGTTATCTAGCCAACAGCACTGGCTGAAGCCTCAGAGAGAACTGGCCTGAACCCATAACTGTCCTCAGATCAGGTCTCCTAGAATAGACCTCAGATAAATGTCAGCAAACAATGGCATTTGTGTGTTATTTTATCTGCCAGTCCAGCGGATAGAGCATTAACCTCTGGGGGGACAGAAACGAAGACTTGTGTTCCGTCCTTACGTGGCCTGATTTGGCTCTGGGACTACGCCCGGTTCCCCCACGTCCCCAAGGGCAGTGTAGCCAGAGGTGACAGCGAAAGCCCTGGCTGCAGCTCTGTGGCCGGTTTGGTCACCCTAGGCAGGGTCTCCACCATCATGGTGCTGGGGAGAGAGACTTGCTGCTGTTAGCCTGGAGGCTGTCACCTAAGCCTTGCACCTTGCCACCTTGGACACTCCTGCTAGGTACTTCAGCTGACTTCCAGCTTGCTCTGCTGCTGCCTCAACAACCTAACAACCTCCCCGTCCTGTAAAGTAAGCCCTAGGAACCTAATTCTGGGCTCTGCCTGTCCATGGGTGCGAATACACCTGGGAGCTCAGCATTGCCATGCAGCTGGGCTACTGGTGCGTGCAGCTCTGCTCGCTGGTATCTGCAGCCACGTCTTGGCACAGCAGCAGCATGTGGGGAGCTGGCGGTGAGGCAGCGCAGCGCACTGCTGTTTAAGCCTTTCGTGGCCGCTCAAAGCATCCCAGAGGAGGCAGACAATTCTGAAAACAGCTCCAGATCCTGGAGTTCACAAGCATCTCAGGAGGTACTTATGAGGCCGGATCTGGTCTCAGCCAACAGAGGTCTATGGTACACACCTTATGGGCAATGTGGTATCGAGGAAGGGTACAAGGGCTTTGAATACCTCTTTAAGATTTGTAATCCTCGTGGTTTTTAAAAGCAATTCTTCTGGTGCGTTTAATACCATGTACACACAGAGGGCTCAAGAGGCCTAAGGCAAAAGAGAGGATTACTCTTTATACACGGGCTCAGCAGAGTGCTATCCTGATGTAATAGGATCAGACACCTGGTTCACTTCTGCATAGAGGACTTGGAGGCAATCTGCCCCACTCACCCTGCCAGCTCAGCCATGACTCCAGGCTGTGAAAAACACAAATTATGTGCAGAAAAAGTTTTGAGACTAAACAAAGAATGCATTTTGGCTCCTTTTCCTTGTTTCCAGCTACAGCTTCTATCCTTCTGGCTATGACTAGGTCAATAGTCTCGAGCACTGTTCTGTACACAGGAGGACTAGAAATGTGTTTTCTTTCCTGAGCAGAAACTGAGAGTCTTGCGCAAAGCCAAAGGCTGGGACTTAAAGATAGTGATAAATGTGTCCTGAGTGATCATGATAAAATCCCAAGCAACAGGGGTTTGGATGAAGTGCCAGACTGGAGTGTGAGTGTTTGGGGGCAGTGGGGTGAAAGGACAGGGTTTGCTCTTGTGCAGCCTAGCTCTTAGCCATGAGCCAGAAGCCTTGAGCTTGGAGTTTGCACCCCTGTTGCAAGGTCTGTGGCTTCCACATTTTTGCTGCATAGCACCGTGCCTTCTTTCCCGCTCTGCAACTGCTCCCAGGGGACCCTGAGGATGCCCCAAGTCCTGGCAGAAGTCACCCCTCCCTCTGCAGCCCTGTCACTCCCTCACATTGTGGATTCATGCCCTGGCGTGCACCTTAACCTGGCCCCATCTGATGTCCTGGAGAAGAAGGCACCTGCAGGGCTGTTGAGGTGGGAGTCATGGGTGCCGTGACTTTGTGCCCTGTTCCAGGGACTGCGCCTCTGCCCGTGGGGCAGCCGTGCTTGCTGCCCCTCTGCCCTGGGACCTGCTGCTTCAGGGCTGCCTGGCAGCTACACCCAGCAATTTTTGCTCTTTCAGCTTTCCCCTCTCTGCGCGCGTCGCAGGGACGTCTTTTCCCCTATGCTGACTTACTGCCAGCAAGCGCACATATAGACCTCGCTATATATAAATGAGCAGGGTCAGAGCTCTATTTTTAGCCTATCTCAAAATATTTCCCTTGCTGTGCATTCCTTGCCACCCGTTTCTCATCCTGTCTCCTTGCTGCAAAAAGCCGCATGAGGTGAGTGAGGTCTGTGAGGTCTTGACCATGAGCCAGCAGTGTGCCCTGGCTGCCAAGAAAGCTAATGGGATCCTGGGATGCATTAGGAGGAGTGTGGCCAGCAGGTCTAAGGAGGTTGTCCTTCCCCTCTACTCTGCCCTAGTGAGGCCTCATCTGGAGTATTCTGTCCAGTTCT
>Ga0181612_132152_pt1 | contig 19472 bp, 13 predicted proteins | sample HoacroProtozoa21_FD_119630 | JGI IMG/M metagenome (GOLD analysis project Ga0181612, IMG submission 119630) | Hoatzin crop microbial communities from Cojedes, Venezuel. Combined Assembly of Gp0051906, Gp0051904, Gp0051908 | reverse complement strand
TCTAAGGGATGTATGATGAATGAGATTTTCCAAATGTATTCATGAATAATAATGTCATTTTAATGATATTGCATCTTTGCATACAGCAGATGATTATAAAGAATGCCAATGGGGACTGATAACCAGGTCCTATAAATGAAATCATGTCTAGAAGAAATACTATAGCGTGGCTTTGCACATTTCAGGACTACCCAGAAACCAATATCTCTGCTGAAAATGGTAGACTGCCTACAGCTATCATTCCAGCTATTTTCGAGTAATGGTAATAGCTCTGGAATGACATCTGACTTGGAGCAGTCAGGTATTAAAATACCAGACAAGCACGGCTGCTTGTACCTGACTGCACTACAGGAGTAGTGATCTGTAGCAAACTGCCATAGTAATATGTCGCTTTAAGATATAACCTCTCCAAAAGGCAAAAGTTCAAGTAGGTTTGGTATTGGTGAAGTTATTCTCTCATATCCAGCTTTAACAGGGAGTTCGAAGTTTTTTTCCTCTTCTTTTAGCAGTTGCACAACTAAAGGTGAAATATTGGAAATAGGAAAAATATATAAATTTTATTTAGACCATCTGCAAAGTGAATATGAACTCCCCTCAAACCTAATGTAATATGTTGCTGACATTAGAAGAAGTGTAGATTAAGCTGAAAGCGTGATTTCTTTGAAGGTAATGGTGAAAATCCCGCTGATGTTGTTTCATTCAGTCTGTTCTGCCTTCCCAATCCTGTATAACTACTGAGCTGCTTTTCCCCTCTCCCCCCCACCTTGAGAAACAATGGAAAAAACTTAGATGAAATTAAAGCTTCATTTTCTTGGGCATAATCCACGAGCCTCAGGAATAGCTGATGAAATATCCCTGCATTTTTAACCTATTGTACTAATCCAGTCAACACTATAATTGCACTCAGAATCCCTTAGGCCTAATTTGAGTGTAAGGAAAAGCTACTGTGCTATTGTTAAACTCCTTGGGTTTAATTTTTTACCAGCCAATAATTACAAAACACAGGAAATGACATGGTGAATGATGGAACTATTTTGAAGTGCAAATTTATGAAGCAGCTGCAGCAAATAAAGTGGTAATTTAATTAGTCTTATGTCCTAAAGCTGAGGTGTAGTGAAGAACATTTCTGAGATACAGACTAATTCAAATCTGGAATAGTAATCCCACATTTAGTAATTTCAGTGCTATAGCTCAGTTAATTACAGCATATTAGCAAAATAATGAGATAATTAATCTTCAAGTGCAGTTCTTGTCTACATGCATATTATAGAAGAATTTGACTTATCCTTTCTTTGTATGTTTTTCCAAGAACAAGTTATGACTAATTTAACCTAGAGAAACCCTTCCTCACCAGAATACCTAGACTCTTTTCTTTTCCAAACCTATCAGGTTTCAGACAACTCTTTCTCTGTTTAAATGAGAAAATACTTCATAAAAAACCTGTGTGAAGAAACCCAAAAAGTATAAAATTAATTTAATTTGTCAATTAAAGACCATTTTATCTACTGATTTTGCTTTTTAAGTAGAACATATGGACTATTGCTGAGAAATTTTATCTGTCCTACTCTAGTTTTATTTGTAGTGCAGTGGTTTCTATCTGCACTTTGAAAACACGTGCTTTTACAAGCAGATAGCTGTTGGCACACTGCACGCAATGTATTTTATACATGAAGCATAGTACCAGAAAATAATATCTTTTCAGAAATGTTAATAGTCATAAGTTAGCAGATTTCTCAGTGAAGTATTTATTTCATATTTTATAAGTATACATATAAATACTAATTTTATATTTTGAGCCTTCCATTTTGTTCACAGAACACTCAGCATCACCTTAGGTACATACGTAATTTTTGTTCTTGCTTGTATGTATACTCAGTTACAAAAGGCAACTGTTGTATGAAAAGTGTGCTTCAACCTTTTCATACCACATCCAAAATTCTCCGCATTTTTGGAGGGCCTGTCTATTGCAATAGGTGCATTTCCCATTTGCTTCATCATGTTTTTCACTTGTCTTGCAAATCTGTATCCATTTGCTTCAACTGATTTTATGACTGCCATGAACTATTTTGAGTTTTCAATAATTAATATTTCCCGTTGCTTTTATCATTGGGTATAACTGAACTAGCTTTTCATATCCTGCCCTTAATTCCGCAGTCTGTTTCACTGAGTCCATAACCCATGAGCCTCAGGAATTAATGATGAAATATCCCTGCATTTTTAACCAATCGTACTAACCTAGTCAACACCATAATTGCAGTCAGAATCCCTTAGGCCTAATTTGAGTGTAAGGAAATGCTGTGTAGGGTTTTGCACGCTGGGCACATAGTCACAAATATCGCATTTAAATGCATTATTTTTAGCGTCACAAAGGCTAACATGTTAAGTGACTGCATAAAACCAGATTTTATCCTCCATGGTAGGTGAGAAAATACGTAATGCTGAAAAAAAAAAAAAAAAGGAAGGAAAACACTGTGTGGGAAAGAGCAAGACCATATCTGTTGTTCCATCTTCCACATTTGGTTGACTCATCCTTGAGGAAGTGATGCGATCTACTGGTCCTAAAAATGGTGGCCCAAATTCAACAAACTTGAAACTACGCACTTCCTCTCTAATAGTAGGCAATGGTGTAGGAAACATGTGGCTTTAAATCATTTAACTAAATGAGAGCTACATAGTGTTTGTCTCATGTAATTGTTGGCTTTGCGAAGTCAACTGGACAACTGCTATCTGTAAAAAAAGGCTGGTCCAAGCAACCCAGATGTTTGTATTCAAATTATACTTCACTGGAAATCTTGGAGGATGATGAAAAACCCTATATCCCTCTTAAATATTCCTGTCTAACAATGTGGAGAGACATGAATTGATATATACATCTATTTTAAAATGAGGGAGAAAACAGTAAAATAAGAACATTGACTGTTGTTTTTTCACTGTAACTTTGTGACCTGTGTCATAGCAGGCCTGGATGGATAAAATGCTCTGTAGCTGCCACCATATCTGTAGTGCCCTCTGTTAAATGAGCTACATGGGTTTAGGCTCTGGCCATGTCTCAATATATGGAATCTATAGATTTTCAGTTCAAAGAAGACATCAGGAGACTTCATTCCACTGCATGCTGTGCTTTCCTCCACTGCAGGAAGAAAGACCAAAACAAAACAGAAAATGGGTCCGCTAAACACACCACTTCCCAGATATTTACAGTGTTTTGTTGTGGCTTTTTAAAATTTTGAGATCCAACTGCATTATTTTCCTAAGCTTCACCTTTAAATTGGAGGGAATTGAATTCCCAAGTTCATATTTGACTGTGACCATGTCTCATGCTATTTTCTGACTGTGGATGGTAGTTTTTGCTCGGAAGCGCTAACCTCAGTAATGAAAAATCAGAACCACAGTAACAGCCAGAGGTCCAAGGCAAGAGAAGTTGCTATTACCCTCTTTAGACAGAGAAATCATGCACAAGCCATCATATCTCAGGAACAACAACAATAAAAGTTCCCTCCAGTTTGTTCACTGAACTAAAGTGTGTGGTGATAGCCCCAGTACAAAAAATCAGATCCCTCTGCAATCCCCCTTTTCCAGCCCATGACAGCCGCTGGTGGTGAGCAGAGGGAGCACAGGACTGCCTCAGCAAGCCTGCTAGTCTTGCAGGAGTCTGAATTAGGGACAGCTGTAAGAGGTGAATGCCTTCACGTGGTAAGAAGTTTTCTGCACGAAGCCTGTCCATTGAAGCTGAAAACGGGAAAGAGTAGCAGGAATTTCAACTTTCCACCTTTCCTGCTGTTAAAAATCTTCATATCGCCTTCAGACCTCCACCTTACCCACACAGACCTATCAATTGATGGGGAAAGGCAGCCTTTTGAGGACTCCTTGCCTTAGATTACAGTTTTCAAATTGCAGTGTAGGTTGTGGGAAGAGCCAGCCTAGTTCTCATGTCACCGTGGTGGGCTGAGGCAGCGTATGAGCACATCTAATTTATCACTTGTCCAAAGCTGAGTGGTTGATCCCAATAAAGTGAAAGCAGTTAAGTTCAACAGTAGAGCGTTTTAGCCCAAAGTCTAAAATTAATTCTCAGGGACAAGCACTTGTTTGCTTTTCCTTTACTTAAGTGCTATGGGGCTTTAAATTCTTATTTCAGTATTTGTATTTCACCTAGATACTGGCAACAGACACGACTGAGGAGGATCGCCCTTGGGATGGCACTGACAGAGGGCTTTAGCTGAGTGGTTTGTAACAGCCCTTCCCCCTCTGCAGCACCTTTCCCCAGAGTCAACAGATATCTGTATTGCCTTTTCCCTCCCAGTAAAGGAGGCACCATGTAACAGAAACATTTCTTGCTATATTTGTTCTCCAGAGGGGTGCTAGTTAGATGGGCAAAATTTGGTGACTCGCCTCAGCAGGGAGGATTCATAATTTGACTCCCTAACCCCATTGTCCTCGGGTAGGTGTCAAGCTGTTGTGACTGAATCACAACTTACAGTCCTGTGCTGGTTTTATACAAAATTGCTTGATTTTGTAATACCATGTGTCTTGCTAATACTGGAAATGCATTTTCAGTATTACGCAAAGCGATTTTAGTAACAGGAAATACTTCATGTCATTTTTCTTCAGTACAGTCCACCATCTTCATTATTAACATTACCTTGGAGATATTTAATGTAAAATTTAAAATATGTGGGGAGAGATCCAGTCCATGACTGAGATTTTAAAGCCTGCCATATGGTTTCCATTTCAAAAATGAGGAGGGTCTCTAATCTGGCTTATCCCTACTGTCCAGGACTCTCGGTCTTGGCCACTGAGGCAGCCAACTAGCAACATTAACACAGAAAAACGTCTTATTAGGAAAGTGTTTACAAGAACTGTAAGGTTATGTCCCTTAAATACATCCTTCCTCTCCAGAAGGTACTTCTCAAAATGCCATAATTCTTTTTGTTTTGCAGGTCTTTGTACTCTGGGATCATTTTCAATTATTCTTTCTCCGTTGCACCACACACCCAGTCATTTGTCCATTTCTCATTTTTTGCTTGCTTCACAGAGTTTTCTACCTGAACTTAGCCATGACTTGAAGAAGAGAAACAAGCTTCAATTTTATGACCAAAAAATTGTTCAGTTATGCCATAAACTTGCTTCAACTTTTATGGTCACAGTTGGGATTTATTTTGGAGGGACGCTTGGAACACCTTTGCAATCGTTACCCAAAAGTGGATGAGTACTGTCTATGGATTTTTGTGTTTTCCCACACATATGTGAACTGAGCACAGCACAGCTGAAATAAGTTGGCCCCTCTTGGTGTCCCGAGTCACTCCATGCTCTCCAGAATGACTGCCCTTGATCAGAGGAAAGAAAAGACTTAGCACACAATTAGGGTGTTGATGTGATGGCAGAGACATAGACCGTTTATCTCGAGGCGCTGCACTTCCTTGATAACATATATAACCAACTGAAGTTAATGACACCTCGTAGTGATTGCCAGGATTTCTAATGAAAGACGGTGTACTTCAAATGCTACATCTGGTCTCAGGAGACATACTTCTGTCTCTCTCCTTCATCTACCAGCCGTGGCTCTTAGTCACAGTACTTTCAGCTCTCTGTGCCCTCATTTCTCCACTTGCAAACCATAGGCAGTGATTCATTCCCCCTTTAAGAACAATCTAAAAACTGTTGTTATCGTTGCTGCTGTTATTAGTTGTAGTCCGTGCACACAACAGCACATATTAGGAGACAAAAGGTACAGACCCCCTCCAGAAACCCCTTCCGAAAATCATCCAGGAATACAAGCAGAAGCACACAACATAAACCAAGGTAAGCAATCAGACATGCAGATGTATTGTAGGATTATATTTTAGCTGCCTCACAGCATAGTTGGATTTTATATTCTTAGAAACAACCTTTCATCAAAAATTAAAACATTTTCAGTCACATTTTGAACAGGGATTGATTTTCATGCAGTACATTGATTTTTCAGGGAGTCTGGGAATGGAAATCTGATACCAACGAGATTACAGTGAGCTGTTTTCTCTCTGGGGTGAGGCAGCAATTCAGCAAAGTATTGAAGTATGTAGCTAATTTTAAGCATTTAAATAGTCCCAAATCAATTTCCCGTAGAACTCCTCCTGAGCACAAAGCTGTGGAGGCCAAATGTTATCAAACTGTGTTATCCAACTCCATTTTTCTTTGTTTTTTGTTAACATTCAGCAACAGCTTTTTACATCTATCTGTGGAAACAGAATTTTAAGCTGTCGTACTAGTAGACAGGTTCAGCAGGAGACTTATCAGTCTGAAAGGTATTATATTTAGTGAGGAACTGGGCACTGTTTAAATGCAGGAGACAAAAATATTCCCCCAAACTTCCTCCAGGTATGCCAGTAAAAAGGATATTAAGTGATATAGGAAACTACACTATGCAGCAGAACTGTATCTCTTCCAGCAGATCAATTTGTGTGAGAGTCACCAGGGAAAATTGCGTGCTTATCTATTTTCGTGAGACTCTGTGTGATCCAGGAAATAAAGGGCTATGGCATCTTTTTTTCATCTTTAAACTTTTCCCGAAATATTCAAGGCCCCGGTATGTTCCTCAAGTCTCTCTCTTTTTTCCCTCATACTACATCAGTTGCTCTTTTTTTTTAGCCAATAACATAAGTATGTGACACTTGCTGAACTGAGCTAGGGTACATCACAATACATCTTGCATTAATTCCTCATGGGCTTGTGTGTCCCAGGGTGGATTTTCCAACATAGCCACTACTCTGCTAGCACAGGAGTCTGTGTACCAAACTCTATTGCGTGATTTAGAGATGACTTAAGAGAGCTTACACATGAAATAACAAGCACTATAAGCACCAAAGCTGCTTGGACAGCAGCTGCCTAACGAACCTGAAACCCTGATCCGGTCAATAAGCACAATATTCTCATTAAAGCTTTGTTTACTCTGCTCATAAAGAAGTTTACTCACTTAAACAGAGAAGAAAATTCCCTTCTAAAAGGTAATTCGAGTGTGAAAATCTACTATGTATGCAATTGGAGAATGTGGTCTCTATGCTCTTGCCCTGAAACAGGGAAGTCAAAGATGTTCAGTATATGTACTGTTTCTAATTATGCTTCTCATGCAGCCAGTATTGTGTGATGCTGGTACCCTGACCTGCTTCACCAAGATGCATTACGACCTGAGAGAGCTGTGCGTAGAGCAGGCAATGACAAAATGTCCCACAAGGACAAAAAAAATCCAAACACATCTCTTAAAAGAAGGGTCCAGTGCTGGGATGTGTTCTGTAGCAGAGCTCAAATCTCTGATCCTCAGCAATGCAGCACAACGCTGCAGTATCTCAGCCAAAGAGATATCTCACTACATGGCAAGCACAGAAGTCTGCTTTCCTCTAGCTGGACCAAGCCACAGAGAAGATGTGATGCACCGTAAAGCTATGGTGAGAATGTACGCTGAAATAGAACATTCTGAAGGGCTTGGTTTATTCATATTTAAATGGGATGCTTCACTATACAAAGATTTTCTTTGTTTTGATGTTTAAAGTCCCCAAACACATGGAATATTGCAGGCTGGGAGCCACTAGAAAGGTGAACAATAATTTGTCAGGTAAACGAGCACGTCAGTGTGTAAAGCAAGCTGATTGGAGTTGGAAAGGTGCCTTTGGGTTTGGTTTTGCTTTCAATGATACCCACAGAGGTCCCTTCCAACCCCTAACATTCTGTGATTCTGTAATAAGGTTTGGGCTTGTGCTGAAGTTGGCTGCCTTGCCAAAGGCTATTTTTACAGGGAGTTACTGTGGAAAGAAGCCAATTAGACATAAAAGAATACCTAAAAGTGAAAAAAATGCTTTCAGTGGATATGAGGAAAGGGTTCTCTTGAGGAAACAAAGCACATGCCTAACCATTTGAGCCATATCCTTCCCTCAGGTACACAAGTGTAAAACCAGATTATTTCCAGTGACTTTGGATGAATTACTCTGTTTTAAATTGGGGACAGAATCAGGCCTATTTTATTCATTGGATCTATTTAAAAAATATGAAGAACGTTGAGCTGTATTGCCAAACATGAGTCTGCACTGGACCACCCTCTATGTTGACTTCATTTATGTAGGCAGCAAAAACTATAACCCCTTTTTCTCTGTTCTGGTTTGTTTCTTTTTAATTAAAACATGAAAACTATAGTTATACAAAATGTGGTTATGAGTATGTGGTAGCTGCTTTCTGTACGTGAAAGTGATTACATTTTCCTCTGTCTTTATATACCGTGTGATTGCTGCTGTCTTCACTGTTAATCTTGTTAATTTTTGCTTAATTTGGAGCTAGATTTATTTCATCAAAAGTTTACAGTTGGAAAAGATTTTGATTTTCAGTGCACGGTAGGACACATTTGATGTGGACTGCTTGCATGTTTGCGTGAGTGTGCATATGTGCATACACACACAACACACATTAACAAGTAATAAAAGATATCTCTTTGGTTCATTTACACAGTGGAGATCAGATTATGAAAGGTTAAACCATTAAACAAATGCTAATGCACTCAGATGCCTGGACCTTGTCCAATAGTACCTGCAGCAGCTGTCAACCTAATTAAGCCAGATGTGTGTTAAGTGTAAACGGACCTCCCAGGAGGAACAATAACAGATTTTAGGTCCTTAGGGGACTCAGAGTACCAATGCATATAGTGTTTCTGAAGGAAACATCACCCCTACCTTGCGAGTTTTCTGCTCATTAGTACAATCCTGATTGTACTCCTCTGGGACCGGGCTTGGGGGAGGAGAATTCACTTTTCACTCTGACTAAGGCCAACAAGAATGCTCATTTTCAATTGATTCTGGCAGTCACGATATTTACTCAACGCTCTAATCTCTATTTCTTAACCTCCACTTTACTCTTTCTGTAACTTATTTTAAAAGTGACATTTATCCTATGCCAGGTTTGCCAGCCCTTTAAGTATACGCACAGGCTATAAGCTGATAGAGAGGATCTTAATAAGCCTTTTAATATTAACAATCAAGAGAAATCTATAGAGCAGGAAATATTAGGTAATTATGAGCATGCAGTGTACAATAATGTGTTGCAATAAAAAAGAAAATCCTTTTACAGTGTGAAAATATTATGGGAAATTAACAAAAAACACTTAGCAATATTTAAAACCTGCTGAAACTTGCAGCTGAATTGTTTCTTGTGTGCTATTAACTTCAATATGTCCAGGAGAAAGAGGCTACAGAAGTAGACCTGCAGATTTTCACACCTGGTCAAGGAAAGACAAGTCTCTGAGAGTTCTCATACATATTGAACTTCACACCTACTTTCTCATTCACTTCGCAGCCAAGCTGTGGCATCTTTTTCCAAAGAAGCAGAACAAACTCATAAAGCAGCGTCACAGAATAAAATGGAGTGTGGTTTCACTGGGCCAGGCCATCTGTGATGAACAAGAAGACCTCCACTCATCTTCTGAGAGATCCTTCCACCTACAGTGTCTTTGGATCTAGCCCTAAGCTCTTCTCAAGTCACCTGTGATGAGCTAATAAAGATGTATGGTGCCAGGTTGCCTTAAACAAACCTTCACCTGATAATGTGTGATCATGCAATAGTTCTGTTTTTCCTGGCACTCAGCATTCACTGTCTATGGGGGCATTAAACTTAGTCACAGTTGTAGTAAATTAAATTATCATGTACTGGCTAGGGCCCTAAGATTATATATATATTTTAAATCCATGGCCATAAGAGATTACTTCTCCAGTAAGTTTTCCTGTAAGATCTCTTTCTGTGAGACTAGAGCATATCCCTCATGTTATAACTGAACACACTGATATGGTGCTGGGATGTGAATAGTTGAGCCAGTCTTCCTATTCAGCGCTACAAAAGACAAAAGGGTGTAGAAGATCTTTGAAGAAAGCACGTTTCTCCTGTTCCATCATTACTGAATGGTGTTAAATATGCTGTGTATTTGTGTCGTTAATACCATATCTCCTTGGCTTATCAATAATAGGGAGGCTAAAGGAGTATGCTAGCTTTCATAAGGCTGGAGGGTAATTTTTAATGGTCCACTGAATCTTCATATTGTTCTCAATATCCACAGTTCCTCTACAAGGATGCAGGTTATGGGACACAAGCTTGGTCTGTGTGCTACAGCTGTTACTGGCCGGGGCCCAGGACTCGTGCTCCAGGCAAGCACCAGGTTGCAGAGTCAGGGTCTTGCTTTCAGCTCTTCTGGACTAGGGCCCTAGCGGTCTTTGCAGCACAGGAAGGATGGGAGGCTCCTCCCACAGCTTCCCCCATGGATCCTTTCTGGGAATGGGAAAGGTGGCCCAGGTTCTCAGGCTCTCCTCTCGCCCTTGGCATATGAGTAGTGATGATAGGAAAGGAGGCTGAGACCACACTGTTGTCAAAGGCATGAAGAAGTGAATTTCATAAGGTGATTTATGCTTCTGGTGTGCTGGATACTTCTTGAGCTTTTCTGCTGTGCCAGGCCTAGTAAGGGACCTACATAGTGCATGATACACTATATTAATATGCTATACGTATATACACAATACACTGAAGGACACATAAATCCCTTAGGTACTACCAGGATGAGCAGTAGTATGGTTTCGTCTGTGTGGTCAAGTATGCAAGGTAATTCTGCTGAACTGACATGTGTTTACTGCAAAGCCCTGCATCACTTCCGTGTGCCAGCTTGTGCCTAGTTTCCACGATGATGTCTATTACAATATCTCACTGTGTCATGTAAAATGGCAGGGACACATATTTGGGGATTCATCTGAGTATTACAGTGCAGACATCTAAATCTGAACCGGTCTGCTTAGACGTCCTGTACCGTGACTGGAGTAATGGCAACATCTCGCATCCTAATGCAGACGACTGAAGTGGATCAGAGGGACGGCGCTCTGAAAGTGCCTGCTTCCCCACATTAGCTGTGGAGGTAGCCTAGTTTAACTGCTTAGCCTTTATTTGGCATGGTAGTTATCTAAGGTTACGTGAGAGGGATTTCACTTGCAATTTCTGGAATGAAATAGTTTTGGTAGGTGTGAGCTTGATGCAAAGCCATTTGGTCCTGTCGGAAATAGGACAGTTCCTCTAATGCCCGGAACAACAGCTCTAAGCAATTAAAGAGCTGCAAGGTCAAATCCTTTGGTGCCTTTGGAGTCTAGTGAATACAAGCATGGGTAGTAGCTGAGCACGAAAGGTTGGATTGCAGATTTGAACCTAGTTTGCCAAATCCCACAAAAGGAGATAGATGTCTCTTTAGGCACCTAAATCCTATATTTAATGAGGCTCCAAGTTCTTTTGATACTGCTGGTGAAATGCCTAATAAAGTTGCACATAATTGCAGTGTGCGTGTAACAGAGTTTGGTCTCTGAGAAGTATATTTCCATTTTTAATATGTCATATACTTTTTTTGTGCAATGACAGAGAAAAATGTTACACAACACAGTGATGAAATGAAGATAATAAGTTTTCTCACTATGAAATGGTAAATTGTAGGCTGGGAAAAGGAATGACATTTATTTCAAGCACGTTTAATCCAGAAGAAGAAGGCTGGTGCAATATGCTTTCCAGTAACCTCATTTCTCTCCTGTGAAAAGAAGACTAATATCAGTGGAAATACTGAGTGTATTCGGAAGGCTTTGAAACCAATTAATCACCTGCAGAATTTTTCATAAAGCCTGATTTCATATGGGACAAAGTAGAAGCTGAAGTAATTTAAGGATGTCAGATTAAAAATGTTTTCACAGGTAAACATGCAATTCCACGAGCATCAGAATTAATGACTCCTGCTTTCCAATGGATTTATTTCTTGTGCCTCTGAAGTGGCATACTGATTTAAGCATTCCCTACTTTAGGGGCTGGGGCTCCTCACCACAGGGATTTAGGAAGGAATCTGGGCTTGCAGACTGGGTGAGAGGTACAGTACACTGCAATGTTTTAACTGCTGTGGACAACTGAAGCTAGGAGGTGGACCATGGAAATGGTATCTGCCTTGCAGCTTAAAGAGTGTGAGTGAACTCCATGGGATTATGGTAATTTTCTTTGCAAATGTGTGGTGTTGTTTAACTGATCCATTTTAATTCACACCAATATAAATTTTCCTAGGTTACTACTTAAAAGGAAAAAAAATCAAGAAGGTATAAAAATTAGCTAAGCTAATTAGCTAATTAGCTAATTTGCAAACTACTGGCTAAGTGGCCTTAATACCAGGTAGGAAACACTTAGTATCCTTGAAGTTGCAGATTCACGGCTGGTTTAATCTTTTGACCAGATCTGTTCAATTTATTGTCTGGATTTTTTCAGGTAAGACCACAATACATTCCATTTTGTAGGGATGTAATTTAGCACAATGTGTTTTCTAATAATGAACTCCAGAAGTTTACATGGTAGCAAGGTAAATGTGTTGTCACTGGACACATCTCATTTCTCTTCTGTCCTGCAGCCTGCGAAACCGCTATGGGCAGCAGCCCGCCACTCCAAAACCCCCTTCAGCGCTCTGCACTCCTCCGCGCCATGTCTGCAAAATGAGTGGGGTTGAGAAGCACCACCATGAACGCACACAATGTCACGGAATGTCCTGCTTTAGATTTTCTGAAAGAAACAGAACAGCTCATTTATTTACATGTCTTCCTCAGCGAGGACGTTAACTTTAGGATTACACATAAGAAATGCTGCCTTTTCAGACAGAGAATAATAATAGCTTTAGTACACTGGGCAAGTGACAGAAGCAGTGGATGAGCATGTCTAAAGAACTTTGCTGACTGCTTTGCTAAAATATTTTCGGATTTCACATTCCTGTATACAAGATCATAAGTTTTAAGCTCTTGAAAAAAAATGGTTTAACTATTTAACTTTTGATCAATATTTATCTTCACCTACTGCTTCTTTTCATTCCTTAGTTGATCTTTTTTAGTAAAGATTTTATTTTTCAATGGTACGTACATTTGGGGGGCAAGGGGGACACAAACTAGATTAAATCAACTCAGAAAGACAATGTTCAGCCTTTTAAAACCTGTCCTTTCTGTCTTTGATCAAAAGATACAAGGGAAAAACACAAAGACAAAAGAAGCTATTAACAACTTAGTTTACAACTTCACTGATGTCATCAGTGTGGTACCAGTCATGTAACTGGATCACATGTGCAGGGAAAATATTTTTTTTCTAAGTGTCGAATGCAAGGATTAGGTTACAACTGCAGCCCAGTTGTTGCTTTATGAAATGCAGCTGTTTTCTGTCATTTGATAGCTAAAGCCAATCACGGAATTAAATACTGAAGAATATTTTTTGTTACTTTTTGCTTTTAATCTCACATTGACGTTGCTGCTGTGCTTATCTGAGGCCCTTCCACCATGGTCATATACATTATTTCTGTCAGTCATCTGATTCACTCCTTCTAGCCACCATCTTCTTCATACTTCCCTTTTCTCTTCTCATGCTTTCCCATCCACTTTCCTTCCTTCTCTGTTCCCACCGTCTCTTTGATCACCTGTGTTTCCTGCCCATCTTCTCTTCTCTCTCCTCTTTCTCCCAGGTCACATTTTCTTCTCATTCCATTTCTGCCTTTTCTTTATTCTCCTTCCAGTAATCAATCACCCAGCCCTGACTGAGTTTGCAAACTCATCCTCTTGCTTCTCCTTCCCTCTCCTGCCCCGGTACTCCCTTGGGCCACTATGCCAAATTCATGCTGACCCCAGAATCACTCTTCGTTCCCCACATCCAGCTTCCCCCATGGATTCTCTCTCCTGCTTTCTTCACACCCAGTCTGACTACTCTGGTGCCAAGATCTCGTGGCAGGGCATGTGTGGAGGCACCAAGCCCAGCATCACAAGGACGGTAGGCATACGAGGATGATAGGTAAAGCCCAGCCTTGCAGCAGTCGCTGTGGAGATTTCACTGGTGCCACCAAGCTTGTAGGGTCAGGTATGGGGCAACCTGGACTGACCATGAGGAAGTGGCATATGGGAGAAAGTTATAAGGTCCTTTGCAATATAATGGCCATTTTTTTTCTATTTTCCAACAAATGTCTAATATTCTTGTTAGTACTATCTTGATAATGAATAACTGATACTATTCTGGTTTTGTTCAGTGCCCCTGTTTTGTTAAACCTCCATGGTTTCATATGCATATGCACACATATATCTAACACAAAATCTTCTGTGAAGATCCTCACCAACTAAAAATCATTAGAATTGCTACTGCTCGTGTGAAAGCTTATTAAAGTTTCAATCACGTGTTATAACTGGCTTTCCCATTATAAAAACTACTCATCCTATTTGAAAGGACTTCAAAAAATCTGAGTGTAAAAATAAACACACAGATACCTCAGAAAATGGTAATGGATTCGCTTCTGTCCTTGAGCGCTTGAGTCACGTTTCCCACTGAGCTGCCTTCGTGGGACCGAGGGCAGATCTGATCTCAGTGAGTTTATATTGGAATAACACTTAGATAAATAAACCAAACTTCAGGGCAGTAGGTAATCAAAACTGAACACAGTGCTACAGGACAATGGAGACTCAGATGTACTTTAACGCTGAAAACAGGCATGGCCCGCTTTCCTGGTATGTAATCTAATATCCTTTTCTAAAGCTGGACAATAACTATATGTTTATTTAACCGTTTCACCAAGGCCTCTGCTTCCTCATTGAGAGTGATTGTCCTGACACTAGCAAACTGAAGGAATTTCAAGGAAACATAGGGATCATCCTTAAAGTCAACATAAAAAATAGTATGGACTTTTATCATAGTTCACATAAGGCACTTCACTTATTTTTGGTCACATACTGGTTAAGCATGCCTTATTTTGAAGGCTATTGGTCAATTTACACAACACCTTATCAACATTTGAGGTCATTTAGTGTGCCTTCACTTCTAATGAAACAAATGTGTTTGTCCTAAGGAAAGAATTAAAAATTATTTATTTTCATTTTGCTGAGAAACAGATAATTTGGGGGGACCATCGCACCTGTGAAATTTCCCACTGTCTTAGTGACTCTGTAATCAGTGCACTCTGCAATAGGCACAATTTTCCCCCTGTTTTATTAGCTTAAACCTGAAATGTCTGCATCTGAGGGGAAAATACAGATGGGTTGTGTGCTCAAGTTATGCAGTGGACAAATTCCTTTGTAATTACGCTGCACACTTGTACTTCCCACTATGGACAAGGGAATGAAAAAATAATTACAGTAATTTGCCAAATAGGTTTACTAGGCTTTTGGAAATAGGTTCTAAGAAAATAAGGCATGTGTTTGAAGATAAATTCCTTGGCTTTCACTCTGTCAACATATAATAACAAGCTAGTATCATATGAAAGAACTAAGACAGTAAGCAAACCACATCCCACTCCAGCAACTTTTCTTACAAAATAACATATTGTTCCCTTATATTGTAAGTCAGAGTGCTGATTTCAGACCGTCTTTCTAATAGGATGGTCTGAGAGTGTAATCATCTACAACTTCTGAGAAGCATTCTGTAAGAAACAAAATCAGTCAGAATGTTTCTGAGGGTAAGCTCAGAAAGCACAATGCTTTTGTACTAGTAGCTGCTCGCAATACGTAAGACAACAGTTGTTGTTTTTTGGTTTTTTTTCCTGAACAGATTGTCCTGACTCAAAAACCTCTTGGCTGTGCACTAAGACAGTGCAATTGCAGCCCAGCCCGCCCTTTGGTGTCTGTACCTGTGCTATGCAGGAGCCTGTTATTGGGAATTTCAGATAGGTGCTTTGCTCAAAGATGGGCACCGCAGATGCCACCCAGAAAACGTACTAGAACATGAGACCATTTTTGGATCTTTCCTTTTCTTTCTTTTAACTTTTCAATGTCTAATAAACTTGTAAGTGCTGTTACTGGAAAAGATTTATCTTAAATTTGTCGTTGAGTTGGAATGGCTCATAGAGCAGTTATTAGCCCTTTAGCCAGGTAAAACTACAAAGCTGTGAAAATAATCCACAAACTTGTAATTCTTCACTGACATGATTTTACACAAAGTGGTCATGGTATAACGCTGCCACTGGACACAATACACAGCGTGATATCTACTATGGTTATTCTTATGGATGCAACAAAGACTTTAATGAAATAAGAAATTAGTCACCATATTCATTCCAACATTTTAAATGGAAACAAAAGAATAGTTTTCATATCATTATTAATAGCAATAATATCCATAAAAGCATTCATCAAACGTTTGGAAAATAAAGGATTTATGATGACGCTTGGCCTGAAGGAGCAGGAATGTCACTCCAAAACCTGGTAAAATAATTTGCATTATAAAAAAAAATATCTTTTACTGAAAATTGAATCCCAATTCACTTTTTCTTCCACTAGCATGAACCCTGGCTTCCTCACAGTCCTTAGGGGAGAGCACAGCATGGCAGTGTAAACAAAGGCAATTCTCACAATAGTTGGATAAGTAATCATCTCCCCCAAGCGGTGCTAGACTAAGGGACACACATGTAGACCAAAGTACATCATACCTGGTGGAAATGCCAGACCTGAAGCACAGGGTGAGGGGAGGGACTGAGACAAGTCTCCCACGTCTCACTTCTCAGGACGCTGGGATGAAGCCAGGGTATCCTCCATCCAGTGTCCACTGTTTTAGGGTGAAAGCAGTTCACCAACACCCCACACGAAGCCTACTTAAGCAGGGCCTGATGCCGATCAGCCAATGGGCAGGTGTCCGCAGCCACCTGTCCCGTGCACCTTGCTATTTCATCGTTTAATGTTGGCAGGTCAGCATATCTCCTACGCTCAGTCAGACGAATAAGCGTCATGGGGTCCCTAGAGAACACCAGAGGGTATCATGTTCTTCTGTCTCATGAGATCTAGGAAGCTCTAACTGGGATATGCATATAGTTTAACAAGTAAGACACTTCTAGAGAAGATAGCCGCTTTTTTAAACACCTTCCAGGTAATAGTGGAAAAATGACATGTCTAAAAGCAAAGAACTAGCCTCTCTGTTACATCCATGCAGAGCTGATGTTGGTGGCTTAATTATAGAAATGTCATCACTTTTCCTGTGTCAGCTGTGATTGCTAATTTCACTTCTTCTGACCCACCTCTGTGGTCAATCTGCCCTGCCATGGCTTTGGTCTCACTTACTTAACCAGTAAGGCTAATAGTGTGTATCCATATATATTATACTGCTGATGTATAATTTTTCATTTGAGGGTCCCAGAGTATGTATCAGATGTGAGACCAAACCTGCAACTCCTCTTTATACCTTAAAGCACTTTGCCTCAGTGTGGTCTTGGTCCTGGGAGTGGTTGTGCATTGAAAGCTAAATATTTCTACTGACATCAGAAAGATCTGTATTATCCTAATCTCCAACTATGCTAAAAGAAAATGAAGCATCAAAAGCAAACCTTCCAAGAACATTGATAGTTACTACCACAGTTCTACAGAGGGCAAAAGACTAAATTTAAGTTAGTTTTGCATCAGCAGCCAAGCCTTCAGTCAGTTCTGAGTTTGATAAGAGATAAGTTACTTGCTGGCTTCGCATGTAAAAAGTATGAAACTCTTCATTGTGCATCAAAGGCCTCTGACAGAGAGTATGGACCCTGTGGATAACCATGCCACAGCTGCACACAGCTTACTACAGAGATGCCAAAGGAACCACTATGTTGCAGAAGCTGCCAAAGCAGATGCCTGGCAAAAAAAAAAAAAAAAAAAAAAAAAGAAGAAGAAAAAATCATCCTAAATCTCATGTATGTTACCAAACATGGAAAAGTGTCTTTACTGTTATATTCGTCTCCCATTACTAGCCACCTCATTTTTTAACTTAGGGACTCAAGAAACCCTCAAGAAGTACACATGCTCTGCATAAATAGTGGGCTTCACAGCCTTGAGTCCAGCTTGACTGAATGATACCAGAAAACTGCTGTGCCTGGAGATGTCCTTGTTGGCAGCTCATTTCAAAAACATGCAAGAGAGGAGGGATTCCTGTCTGGTCAGTTGTACCTTGCAGTGCCTCTGCCCCTTCTCAATTCCACCTACATGGACAACAGCCATTGCACATGGGGAGTGCAGGTGGGTCAGCAAACTGGAGAAGATGGTAAAGTAATCAGATAGTGGAAAGCTTATGGTTTCTCAATATGCACCTGAGACATATCAAATATTCACACATTTTAGGAACACAGCTGTGGATCTGAGATTGAATCTAGCCCTGAAATATTTTATTTGAACCAAAACCACTGCCTAATAGGCTGAATAACAGACATAGGAACGGAGTGATTGATTTAACTGGAATGAATTATACCACTGTCTTTCCAAATTCTCCACTGAAGTAAACCAGAAGCCTGCTTTTCTTTTTTGTACTCATGGCCATAATTAATAACAACAACAACAATAACAATAGTGTTATTCCTCAAGGTTCTTTCACATCTGGTGAACAATTTGCCATGCTGTAAGTCAAAATGGAATTTGAAAATATTACAAATATTAAAGACAAGAAAGCAAAATTGTAAAGGCATCAATGATTGCTGACAAAAGCCATTTGCTATGAAAAGTTTTTGGTTTTTTTTTTAAACAAGTCAATAGCATAATCGTTGGGAGATCAGAAAAGAAGATTCTATTTGGCACCAAAAAGACCAAATACACAAGTGAGATTTTTGTCATCCACAGCCCACTCTTTCCAGGCAGAGAAGGAGCAATGCTATATCATGGATCTTGGATCTTTTAATAGCAAAAAAGCCTTTAGAGTCTGCTACAAATGTGAACAGCTTGGCTGCTCTGGATTTGGGTAGAAATCCCAAGGTCATTCCGTCATCACAGCTCTTCTGTCAGATATGTGTGTGAACTACACAGTAGTAACTTTATCATTGTTCTTTAGTATTATTATTCTATTTACAGTACAGTGTTTGCAAAGAGCCCTGTGTGCCAGCTGCTGCACAAAAGGCAAATAGACAAAATGGGTAAACAGGGGATAGAGCGTCTAGCCAGCTGCATGCAAGGCGGCAGTGGCAGAGCCAAGCCACCTCTGCGCTGGGGGTCCCGCAGTAACACCGCCAACAGAAAAGTTGCTTGTATATTTTCAGTCTGTTTGTTTGCAATAACAACTGAAAATCAAGCAGTACTTGTTCCTTTAACACAAAATTTCCAGAATAAAATGTTCCAGCTGTTTCAGGTCTTCAGCTCTGCTGCTATTCATTTTGAAACACTTGGTGATTTCTGCTCTTGCTTTTATATACCCTTTCAGCCATCCCGTACATTCAGCCTCCATACTCTTCCCAGTCTCTGAGAAAACACAAATGATTACCTCTCAGCCTTTGGAGTCACCTTCTCTTGTTGTGAAATTCAGTACCAAACGAAGGCTCCTTGACTTTGTTTCTGCAAGCTATATTCTCAGTTCCCCACCACTGCTTTATTTTAAGCATGTGAACAGTCCAGATCCATTAGGGAAAAATAATCATAGAATCATAGAATCATTAAGCTTGGAAAAGACCTCTAAGATCATCAAGTCCAACCGTCAACCCAAAACCACCATGCCTTCTAAACCATGTCCTG
>Ga0181612_169147_pt1 | contig 19473 bp, 4 predicted proteins | sample HoacroProtozoa21_FD_119630 | JGI IMG/M metagenome (GOLD analysis project Ga0181612, IMG submission 119630) | Hoatzin crop microbial communities from Cojedes, Venezuel. Combined Assembly of Gp0051906, Gp0051904, Gp0051908 | reverse complement strand
GGGAATGTGTGTGCCATACTTTGGATGTTGCAAGCTGTAAAATGGCCTTTAAAATGTTCTAAACTGGAATAGACCCAGAAGCAGATCCATTCTGAGCTGTGCTGTGTCAAAGCCAAGCCCCAAATTTAAAATGCCTGAGGTAGCACGGGTTAGTCTCTGACCCCAGATTTCTGTAGCTTGTTTATCCGTTCAAACTTTCAAATTTGCTTTCAAAGTTCTACCTCTGTTCTGCCATGTTCACGTGATGCAGGAATTCCCTTCTGTTGTGTTATGTGCTTTTACTGTGCTCTTCCTTAAGGGGACACTCAAATGTTGTTTTAGCTGGTCCAGAACACTGCTTTTTCCAGCCTCTTGCCTGATTGTTACACTTCTGATCTGTGCAAGTGCCTGGAGCAGACAGTACACTGCCAGATACAAACTGTGCAGTCTTGCACAAGGAATGGGTGACCAACAGCTAAAGAATATACCAGGCTGCCATTATATTTATGGTGGTGGGAGTTAATTCTTAGACTATGGTTGCTTTTTTGTATTATTGCCAAAGCAGAGTAGTCAAAAGCTGGTAGAAAGGAGCTGGTGATTAGATCTGCTAAATAGAAAGCATGGTTGTGCTTGCATTGGAGTTTGCTGTAAATCCATAATATCTGGATGCCTTTATGGTTCTATCCCAAAGAACAGTATAGAATGCTTTTAACATAGTAGTACTAGATGTCTTTACTGGATGCATGTTATTCATGTTTAACAGGTAGGAAATTTATACGAAACTCAGTAATAGTGATTGACAGGTGAATAAAAACTTTGGGATACATGATGAAGCTATTGCTCCTATAGTCTGTTTGGCAGTTGGCAGCCAAGTGTCTTGAGTTGCTTGTTAGTCAGCTTCTGAACTGCTGCAGTTTCAAGTACAGCATTTTAAAGTAAACACCAGTTGGAGGGTGCATTAGAGCATTGTACTGTAAACTCAGGTGTTTTGAGAACTGTTTGACTGACATCATAAAGATTGGTGGAGTGGAAGTGGGGTAAATATGTGGGGAAGGGAGCCCTAACGATCTTTATGAATGCAGCCATCCCTGCTCATCACTCCAAACCCACAGCTTTGGTTCTGAGCACATTACATGCCAGTAATTGAGCAAATATTACTGTTTTTCATTTGTCTTTGCTCAGTTCTTAAGCCCATCCATCTATTCACATGCACATCAATGAAATGCTCACCAAGTTGTGTATGAACTAGGTGCACAAGATAACAAGTGGGAGAATGCAGGCGTCAGTGTGATACCCATTCCTTAGCACCGTATTGGAGAGTAGGGCGATGAAAAGTGATGTTTGTATTTATGAGGTTTGTACTTCTTTTTTGTGACACTGTATAGTAAATGCAGATCATGTTGCAGACCCCAGTAGTTCACAGGTGGTGTGATCCAGCAAGCATGCAGTGCTCAGAACTACTTGTGCACCATTTTGCACCTTTTCAGGCTGTAAATTGAAAGTGCTCTTCTGAACCATCTGCGAGTGGCTGTTTGGTTGTTAGTTAGTTGGAAGGAGCTGTTATACCAAATCACTAAGAGCAGTTCCTAGAAGCTAGTTCGTTCCCAAGTTCAAAATCTGTGCTGTGGTAGTGTGGCCTGGCACTGTGCTGCCCACACTGAAATTGGGTGAGTCTCACAGACACTTACAAGGCAGAGAGTGAAGATTCCCATTGCAGTTAGGAGTAGGTTTGCCAAATACATAGTTTAAAACAGTCTCCACTGCGATTTACAGGCCACAATTTGATTCCAGTATATAAAATGCTATTGACGTTGCTTGAGCTTCAGTTGCTTTCTGACAAAACGCAAGCAGTAATACTGCTTATATCCCAGGCCACTGCAGAATGATTTTTTAGCAAATAGAGCGAAATACATCTACTGCAGACATGCAGGCAAGAGGTTGTTTTTTTCTCTGACCCTTCGTTGAGCTAAATTAAAATCGCAGAAGTATTGTGTGATTTTCAGTGCAGGGAGTATTCAAATCAACATAGCTAGGAATTTAATAATCCAGGATTACTTGATTCTTGTTGTTTTGATTCTTGGTTTTTGATTCTTTGGTTCTTGATTCTTGACGTTTTCTGTCTACAGTAGTTCTAAAAGAATCAAGTGATGTCTTCCAACCATATCCACAGATGGTACCCGGATCTGCCATAGATCCTGTGTAATTTGCCTTTGCTGTTGGCATAGAGGCTGTGATGGCATTTTCATATTACTGTAAGCTTGTTTTTGTTGTGAGACATAGACTTTCTCCCTACTGGGTGAAATACATTACTACAGTACAAAATTGAGTTTTTAAAAACAGTAAGTGAATTTGCATCAGATTAAAATTCTAATTTTTATTTTAACTTCAAGCCAAATCTAGCTGGTGGTGTTCTACACTGGTCCTTTCCTGTTACTGGTTTAACTTTTAGCAGTGCTCAGCAGTAAATGACTCTTGCTGATTTGGGGAAGAAGTTGGCTGATGCTTGTTATGAGAACCAGGACATTTCAACAGTTACCCATTCTGCAGCCTCATAGACCCGCTGAGTGGGAGTTACAGGTAATGTGGAGCCAGACTCTTCTGAGGTGCGCGAAAGAACGAGAAGCACCAGTCACAACCGGCAGCAAGGGAAATGTGGGTTGGAGAGAAGAAGAAAATTCTTCACCATGAGACTTAAGCACTGGAACTGGGGTCAAGAGGGGTTGTGACTTCTTTGTGTTCAGAGATTTTCAAACTTGACTGGACAAGGCCCTGGATAACCTTTGACTTTGCACTTAGCCCTGCTTCGACAGGATGTTGGACTGGATGACCTCAAGACATCCCTTCCAATGTATTTTTTCTGATTCTGTGATGATTTCATTTGGGTAAAGCCCATCTGCTCAGAGGGACTCATATGTGAAAGCTGTAGCTTTGAAATTTTAATTGAGGCCATGTGTACATGTATGTTTTATTTCAAATATATGAAATGTTTACCAGAAGCTTTATTAAAACAGTGTATTCTGTGTAACTGACATTTTTTACAGCTTCTGTTCAGAGAAGGTTTTCTTGTAAGCTGAATTAGGCTGTAGAAGTAATAATACTGGTATTTTTAGAAGATAATTTTAAGTCCTAGAATCTACCGTAGTTATTTTCAGTCATTCATATATCCATTTACGTACTTAAGTGAGAATTAGGTTTGAACTAAAATCTGGTTACTTGCATTAGTGGATTTCTGCTACATCATTAGGAGAAGTTTTGCTGCATATTTTGCTGTAGTATTTTAGACATACTACTTAAAAGTATGTTTTATTCTCTTCCAACACTTCTAAATCTTTTTTTTTTTCCCTTCACAGCTATCTGCATCATATTGGTGCATTTACTGATAAAATACCGACTTCATTTTTTACCAGAGAGTGTGGCTGTTGTTTCTTTAGGTGAGTAACTGTGACATTTTTATACTGAATTGTGTTAATTCAGTGACTCTCAGTAGTTGCTACTTGAAATAATGCTCTATAGTGTGGTAATCAGCACTAGAAAGATGCAACAAACTGGATGCAGTGAAGAAAACAACCAATTCATAGAATTCAATTCGTGGAAGAAATCAAGAAATGAGCACGTGTGCAGAGACTGGCCCAGTAAAATGACACATGTAGGCACTACAGGGATGTCACTACCTAACTACTGTGGCAGCTTCCTCTATTTTTGCATCTGTACTGTACGGCGTGATACTGTAGCACTCTGGCAGCAAGACTCTGGCCTTCCCTTTGAGGTCGTGCACATGTTTGTATTTATTTTGGTAGAATTAAGTCTGTATATGTGATTTTAATCTAGCTGGGGACTGTAATTGTATCCTGAAAACTTGCCTGGACTACCAGATACTTAACTATCCCTGTATTACCATGACAAGAGCTCTTCCTATGACTTCAGCTATAAGGATGCCAGCCTTAATGAAGATTAAGTGCTTACTTAATTTGAATTAAATTTGAAGTATTCCTAAGCTTGTAGTTTTATGTTAGTGTAATTTCATTTATTTGTATGCTGTTACTCCTAATTTATAAATGTGTAAATGAGGAGGAAATCAGGCCAAATACATTTATTATTTTCTGTACATACTGTCTACCATAATGTTAAGAGCCTCGTCTAACTAATGCCAGCAACACTTTTTCAGCTCTCTCTGTAACTTGTTTACAAGAATATGTGATATTTTTGCTTCTGTTACTAGTGACGCTTTCACTGACAGCCATTCTAAAAATACAACAAAAAGAGGAAGATGCTTAGCTATGATCCTAACGTAGCATGGAGGAGTGTAATACTTGTTGAGCTGGTAGATTTTTGACTTTCTTCTGGGCTTTGCTGGTACCTTCTTCTATTATATTTCTTAACTGTATTTTGACACATTTTCTTAATGGGAGGAAGTAAGCTTTCTGGTGCTTGTCAGTACCTTGTGCTTTCTGGAAAACAGGGATCTTCTTGCATCTTGGGTGCTAGATTGTGAAAATCTTTGAGCTGTTACTCAGCAGAAAGAAAAGCATTTCTTCCTGCAGGCATGACTCCCTGAATTTTTAAATAACTTTCTTTGGTGCAGACCACATCACATTACTAGCATAGCAAAAGGTATTGAAGCTTAAAGAGGCATTCACTTGCAAAGCCCTGTTTGAGTTTCGATATTTCTGTGCAGCTGCAAAACAAGTAGAGCTGTAAGAAATCTCTCGTAGTGCTGGTATGGATTTCCTGGGTATTGCACGCACACCTCGTCTTTGTAGGAGCAGCATCCATCAGACTTCTGTGCATTTATGCTTCTGTCTACCACAGTGTGACATAGAAAGATCAGAGCAGCTGCAGATCATCCTGACTTACTTTGTCATCCCCATAGAAAACATGCAGTGTTTGATTCACTATTGACACACATCTCTTTCCTACCCTGCTTTCATTGTTGCCATGGACAGGTGAGATGTCTTGTGTATCATCCAGTGTCTTGAGAGGTTTGAAAAGCACATTACTATCCCTTCAATATCCTTCCTCTTTGTACACAAAAATCCAGGTGAAAGGTGTTGGTGTGGACTTCTAATCAGGTTAGTTACCATTGTTATTAAAGATAATCTAAATTTAAGCATAATCCCAATTAAAAATGCAGCAGTATATTAATTGCTCTTACTGGCATAGTTTTGGATTTTCTTTACCGTCATTCCTTGTATTCTGCCCCAAGCCGACTACTGGGCAGTGCTGAGCTGAGGTGTTAGGCAAGCTTGCGTCACTGCTCCTGCTGAGCTTTGCAGAGAGCAGCAGAGGCACAGGCATTCTTCTCTCTCCGTTTCTTGTTCTTGGCATCTCAGCATCAGGACAAGGATTTTGGCTGTGCTGGTGTGTTCTGCGCTCCTGTCAGTCACAACAAAACCTTGTTCATGAAATGGTAAATTTTCATGCTAGGGCTGTCACTGCTACTGAAGATGGGTAAGAAGGAGCAGCATTGCATCTCTTGTGTTTTCACACAGAGGACATATAGGAAGCTTGCACAGTTGTGGTGTGGACCACAGCATAGCTGTAGTCTGTCTCCCAAACCAGACAAGATGATCCCAGCAAATGCAATTCCACCAAGTCAAGAGAATGTTATACCCAGAAGCAATCCAGCTAACAGATGTCCTGTGTCACTTAAGGCTTATTTATTTAGTTTATTGAGTCAGTCGTATTTAAACTGCTGTCAGCTCTGTTGACAGGACACGGCATCTGTATAATCGTTGGCATTGCCAGCTAATTGCTGGTCAGTGAACCTCTGTTACTGGTAATGATCTATGCAGCTGCAAGAGCACAGTTTGAGTTTCAAGTATCCAGTTTGACTAGCAGTGCCAGAAGTGAGGTGTGTCCGGCTTTGAGTTGTGAATTAAGCAAATGTTCTCAGGCAGTTATTGAAGGCTAATAAAAATGGCATCAGAGAATATGAGTATGATTTTTACAACTGCTTTTCCTCCTGTTGTTTAAGCTGCTCAGAACCTTCTGTTTTAAGATTTCTAGGGCATGTTACTCTCCTGGTGGACAGGGTGGGAGTGCATTCTCTAAGGCTGGATTTTGATTTTTGTCCGTAAACGTTACTGGTATTTTATGGGTAAAAATAGTTGCCAGAAAAGTTTTTGTCTTTGATTTGTTACTGACTTTTAACACGTTATCAGGAAAAATAAAGGTTGGTTGTAATAAGAAAATTCCTATAACATTTTCAAAAGAATGAGGCTTAGATTAACTCTTACAGACTTAGCTTTTGAATTAGCCTCTTGACGAAACTGATCTACTTGATTTAACAGATGGAACCAGTTGAACAAAAACTGTGTTCAGTTATCTAGTAATAAAAGAAGAGTAGTTTGTAAAGGTGTGGGGCACAGGTTTTAAAACCAGCGTCAAAGTTTGATTCTGTTAAACCCTCTTGGTGATACATTATTTTGTGCAGCTCTCTTTCAGGACTTGGCTTAGCATAATCTTAGTTTAGTAGTACTGTTGTGTGTAATGTGCAGCTAGAAGTAATTTGTGCTATATAAAGGTGTAAGCTGTACGATTCAGCCTCATCCTTTACTAACCTACTTAACCTCTGCTATTGCCTTACATTATTAATATTGTTGCTCATTTAACTTTTTATATCATGAAAGGACCTCCTTGTCTGTCTGTGACATTGTTGTTAGGGTTAGTTTGTGATTAGCTCTTCCATCTAAAAAAGAAATTGAGACCAGCCTTTTACTTAAGCCTCTTGAGCTCGTAGGGTAGGGATGCCCAGCTTGTAGCCCACAGGCCATGGGTGGCCTACTCGCAGGAGTCCAATTTCACAAAGTTGCCCTGGACTTCTTCCACTTCAGCAGAGGTGAGTTAAGGATTCTCGTTTCTTTTAAATCCCCTCTGAACATGGCTCTATGTGAGGGCTCTCAATACTGATTCATAAAATACTGAAAGTTTCTTCAGGAAGTACGCTTCCTGAGGTCTGTGCTTTCAGCTCTATGGGCTCTGGTTGTTGTGGTCTGGTTTTCCCCCACATAAACTTCTTGTTAAGTGAAACAAGTGCTGCCTGTACCAGTTGAAGACAGTGTTGCTGCTCTTCAAAAAATGGAATTGTTCTGGTCTGTGGCTTCTGACACAGCTTCCATCCCAGAATGGAAAGCCTGACTGCTAGTACTGAGACCTGTGTTTATATGGCATGTGAGTGGCTGTGTCTGCCTTCTGTCCTCCTGCAAAGAACAGCAGACCTTTGATGTTCCTTCGTTAAGGTTTTGCTCTTCCTTTCCATATAAACCATTTCAGGGGATGATTATTTCTGTTCTCTGGGACCGATGCCTTCACATACTTTTGTATGAAAGAAGGCTTAAGCCTCGTGGCTTTGTGTGTATGACACATCTGTCAGGAGGAATCCACGTGATGCTATTTGTAAGACTCTTTTGATAGCTACAGCATGAGAGAATAAAAACACAAGAGTTACAGGAAAGCATACGTTAGGCTTCTCAGCCACATTTTGCCTTTCATTCAATGTATTTCACTTCTACATCCCAGTGTTTGACTATGAAGTCTCTATTCTGTAAATAATAAAACACAACTATGCAGAAACACAGATCTGGAATCTGAATAAAGACAAATTCCTCATAACTACTTGAAAGCAGTTAATGACAGTTCATGAATTAACCTTCATGACTTCCAGAAGAAATCTTGTTAGTTTGGAGTTTTCTGTCTTACCTGTTTGAAGGTATATAGGAGGAGAGAGCACAATAACCTTTAACCATTGAGTTTGCAGCACCCTTGATAAAGTTTTTAACACAAACTCAAATTTGTGTTTCTGCATGACTTAAAAGATGTGTAGTTCATTTGGGAAATAGTTCTGACAGTGTCTCCACCCTGATCAGAATTTGTTATCTACTTCATTGCCAATAAGTGCTGTGATTTCATTGAGACACAGTTCACTTCTGTGGAGAACACTGATTTCACTTAAGCTGTGTTAACACTGCAAATAGCATTGAAGTGACATGAAGGTGGTGTGCTGCCACACAGATACCTAACTTGTAACTTGCTGATTCTTTAGCAAAGGTGGAATTTTATTGGAGTGCAGCTTCAATGAGAAGCATTTTCAAGTAGTTAAACCTGTTACCTTTGTGAACCAGTGAACACAGCACTTTCAATGTATGTGTTCAGTATCTGGGTATCCCAAGCGACAATCTCTTATGTAGGGAAGCTATGTAAATATGTAACTTACTGGAAACTGTCATATATCGGCCCCCAAATCACTTTGTGTTGTTGTGACTTAGGAATGAAAGACTTGCTGCTTTATATTTTGCCTTGTTTTCATGTTTAAAAGTTTGTTGACTGAGAGTTGATAAACAGTTAGTGGAAACAGTGATGTGTTCTGTGAATATTTCAGAATGTTATCTTATTCTCTCCTAGGTATCCTTATGGGAGCTTTTATAAAAATCATAGAGGCTCAAAAGCTGGCCAACTGGAAGGTATATTTGGAGCAATTAATTTTTAATTGTAGAGCAATCCTTAAATGTTTAAAATAAGACTGTTTGTAATATTAGTTTCTTTAGATATAATTTCCAAAAACTTATGTACATTGTACTTGATGCCAAAGCTTGGGGTTCTTTTAATAATAATAATAATACAGCCAATATGAGGTCCTGATCCTGCTGAACATTTTCTACACAATATTTTTTTCCCTGAGTATTTTTTTTTATGGTACCAGATCTGTTCTTGTCACATATATGGTAGAAGGTGGTACTGGGCATCTTTGGGATCAGTTACAGTAAAAAATAGAGCAATTCAGTTCTTTGTCTTCTATACTTTTTGACTGTATTTAATCCTCTTCCTCCTTTTAATTTTGTAGGTGTTTACATAGAAAAAATGTGTTTTGATAGGTTGTAAAGTCACATGTTTTACCTGAAGATGTTAACAGACATAAAAAGGGGCACTGCTTCAGAATAGCTGTGCTAAAAGTCACATTATTTACTTATTTTATTTACTTGAAACTGCAACAAAGTGTGGTGCTAAGAACAGACAGTTCACAAAGCAATCCATTCAGCATGGCCTGTTTCTTGGGTACTCCATGGCTTCTTGTGGAAAGACTGCCGAAACCAATATGCCTGTAGCAGAAGCGTTTTTCACGCTGGCTGAAACAATGGAAACATGATTTGGACTTTATTTTCAGTAGAAAAAACAGGCAAAGCTTCTGTGCAGAAGGTTGTCCTTGTCTTGGTGCCCAGAGCTTTACGGAGTTAGATATTAGGACGAAAATGTTAACAGTGATGGCAACCAAACACAGGAACGTGTGTCCAGAGATATCATGGGAATCTCCATCTACAAAGATACTCAAAACTTGTCTGGATAAAGCCCTGAGCAACTGAAGTTGCTCTGAGTTGGCCCTGCTTTAAGCAGGGGCTTGGATCAGACACCTCCGGAGGTCCCCTCCAACCTGAAGTAGCGTGTGATGCTATGAGGTCTTGTCTGTGCGTGTGTGGAGTTACAGAGGTTTCCCCAGGCAGGGAGGATCCTGGCAGAAGTGTCCCAAGAGGTGAAGTCTGCAGTGAAGCAAGGATTTTGCATCCTGCAGTTTATCCTCACCATCCAAGCAATGAACTCTTCACTATTCCTGCTTCAGTTTGAAATCTTGCAGTATTGAAATTGTGATTTTGTTTCATAGGATCAAACAGTTTATTAGGATTAGATCAGGGAACTGACTGAAATCACAGTGATTTGAATGACCAGTTTTAAACAGGATTTATATTAGCAAGCTGAAAATCTTGATCTGAGTACTGGATATTAATCCTAGCTTGCAGCTTAATGTTTCTTGGCAGTTATATCCCTAAAGGAAGATTTTTTTTTTCTGCTTAGTTGAAATACATTAAAATGTGTAGCTTTTTCAATCAGATGTAGCTTTTTAATGACATATTATTCTTTTTTTGTCAACTAACTACACTAATTCTGTGTACATTCATTTCAACAATTACGTAGTTCAAGAGTCGTGATATTTCATTTTTACGTATTTACTTATTAGAAACAGTGGGTGGTGCACTGGTTAGTGTTTTTTTCATTTCATTCCTGATTTGTGTCTACTGGATTTGACTTAAAAATCGAAAACAGCCACAAAATCAGCATTTTAAAATAGCTTCTTAATGGTTAAATAAAATAATCTGAAGCAGATCAGATTAGGAAGATCTATGTAGGAAGAAAAAAGAAAGCTTAAACTATGCTATGATTTGAGCACTGGTTCTGTGAACACAGGAAATATTTATCATAGCTAGTGAATTACACAGTTTATTTCTGGTAAGCGCTATTCAGATCTTGGGAGGCACTTGGGATGCTGCGTCCTGTTGGCCACATTATCAGCTAAGGTAAAGGGTCACAGATATCACATTATTATTTACTTATTTAAGTTACTTTCACTGTATTAAAGCTTAGGTTTTAACATAGGCTGTCATAATTTCAGATGCAAAATGTTCTAATCAATTATTATTATGGACTTTATAAAATGGTTTTAAATGGTTTTAGATGTTTTTAAATTTACTAGAGAGTTTTTGTTTATCTAGTATGGAAAAAAATAGAATATTTTACTGCAGGCTATATCTGTGTACAAAGCAAATCTTGGATCATATTCCTGCCCTAAGAACTTTGTAGTGTAATTTCTTGTAATCATGCCTTGCTAAGTCTTCAGTGGACCTTGTACTTGCTGGTGATCCTTGCTGGCTAGCGTGGCTGATAATCACAATCCTCTTGTTTTACTTTCCGAGTCTCTGCTTCAGTGCGGCCAAATGCAGCCCTTCCTTTTCATTGTTTCTTACCTGCTTGTTCAGCTTTGGTTTCAGGGGCTTTTAAACAGTGTTATTAATCAGGTATGTGTGGTTTTTGGTCTAGTGCAGTTACTGTATTGACAGAAACTAAGTAGTGTTAGCCATCAACGCACAGAATTGTGCATGCAGAATAATGGACTAGAGCATTTCAGTATAAAGGATGAGTTTTATTTTCTAAGTCCCCCAAATCCTTTAAGATGATTATCGCTGGTACAGACAAGAATGAGACTTTAAAGAGATGAGTATTTCTTTTATGAAAGCTGGTGTTCTAACAGAACAGTCAATCAGCTGTTTCAAACACATGAATTGTTGCTTGCAAAGGTGACAGGTTCTGCTGTATTCAGAACTGTGGGGACCAGGAGGGAGCTTCGTGGGTACGGAGAGGCACATTCAGCAGTGACGAATTTGCCTTCTGTGCTTAGTCTGCCAGCAGAAAAAAGCAGGGTGTCAGTTTGGGGTACAACTCCATAAAGCAGTGTTAGCCAAGTGATGAGAGAGGTGACAAAGAGTAAGGTCACCAAAAAGTAAGATCTTACTTCATGGTAGGTTTCAGTTATATCACTCTGGTGGTAAAAAGGAGCCATCAGAATAATACCATTAAATTACAGGCATAAATTACATTTGCCAAGAAGAATCAAGCCTCAGACTCAACAGTGGTGTATATCTGGAGCCTGTGCACTTGCAAGTGCACTAAGATGATCTGATTTCTTCTTCTCAGGTGATGAGTTTTCTAGTGAAACTATACTTGGTCACAGTTAACCTAGATAATATTCAAACCAGTGGCCAAGAGGTCACCGTTCCTTGACAGTCCTTACATATTTTGAGACTGTGAGATAAAATGGGAATATTTTCTGTGGAAACAGAAGGACTTTTCCTTTGCCGTAAATAACCTGTTTTCTGTGCAGCTTATTTGGAGACAGTAATTTAAAAGAAGTAACACCTAGATTTCTATCACTGGATTAAAAAAACCCGAATAGAAGTAGCGGCCCCAGAGTAGTTTACTATTCTTCAGTCTTTTTATTTTGTGCTAAGAAGGGAGAAAGATTAATGCTATTTTCGTTTTCCAACGTTTTGGGGTGATTTTTTTTTTAATAGTTTCTCCTTTAGAAGATTTTATGTTATTTCAGTAATTATGACATCCTTGAAATTATGCTTCATTTTTGTTTTGCAGGAAGAAGAAATGTTTCGTCCAAATATGTTTTTTCTCCTTTTGCTTCCACCTATTATATTTGAATCTGGATATTCATTGCACAAGGTTAGTCCCTGTCAGACACTCATTTTACATGTTGAGGTTTTGTTTGGAACTTACATTCTGCTTTTAGTTATCTTCATGAAGTTTAGAATAATTGCATTAAATTCCATCATATTAATCATCAGGGAGTGAAGAATGCAAAATTTAAGCCTCTTCAACCCAGAATGCAAGGAATGTAGCTTGTTGCTGTGAACTGAATGTTGGCAAGGAGTTAGGTACTGCGCAGAGGTTTTTTTCCGTGGTTGGAGAGGTTTCCTACCTCCTCAGAGCTGTACAAGGGCTGATGTGAAGGACGCAAAATGGGAAGGAGTAGGATCAGAAGTGGGAAAGGTGGCGTCACTCTCTAGCTAAAGAGGAGGAAAATGTTTACAAGGGTTTTTACCCTTTGCCTGGGAACCTGTGCTTCCATGGACATTTCTCACAGCTGAAGTGGTTTTGGTTCTCCCTGTGTGCTGCCTTTCTACTTGAGCTGTGTTGCAGGAGAGGGAGCGAGCAGTGGGTGATAGTAATATCGTTAACTGCTACCAACACTGAAGATGTTTTCATACAAAATCACAACCTGAGAAATGGAGTAGCAACTGGGAAGTTTACAAGCCTTTTTTACATTCCCTGTCTACAACAGATGGATTAATATACCGTTCTGTCAGGTGGGGAACGTGTCAAAGTGCTGGTGAGCATCCAGCTGTTCGTCTGAGGATTGGTTTGTTGCTAGGGTACCAGACTGACATCCTTCCTGGGTACCAGAGGGATTTGCTGTTGTCCTCAAGAGAGCGGGCTCTTTAGGCAGCGGGTGTGGATGTATGTCTTGGGGTACCTGGAACCAAACTAATGAAGCTTCATTATCAGAAACCCAGTTGTGAATCAGAATCTAATCTAGAAGAAAACCCAAACATGAGTTTTCCGTCAGATCATTTGCACTAATTTACTTACTTTATTGTTGTGTTGCAGGGTAATTTTTTTCAGAACATTGGTTCCATCACTCTGTTTTCCGTATTTGGCACTGCAATATCAGCTTTCATTGTAGGTGGAGGAATTTATTTTCTGGGCCAGGTAAGAATAACTGCTTTGAAGTCCTTAAGTTTATCTGGCTTGCTCTTTGAAAGTCCATTTTTCAAGAGCAGACAAACAGTCAAAGTGAATTCCTGGGTCAAAGTTCAGTTCTCTGCTATCACAGAGGCAATGTTATATAACCCCTTCCATAGATATAGCATGCTCCATGTGAAAAGCAATTAAGACTTGTGTTGACTTTTTTTTTACTTACTCAATATTCCTGTCAGAAGGCTGTTCCAAAACCTGTATTCTCTAGAGCCATCTACTAATTTCCTGTATTAAACTTATTTGTCCTTTTGTCAATATCTTTTTTCACTTCACTGCTTTGAGTGTTTCCCCATTGATTCGATATAGACATAGATAATTGTATTTTCTCTCAGACTTCATTCTGGTAGGCCAAACAATCCATACCATCCTCTTTGCCTCTCAGATTTCCATTCCTTTGAATGCCTTAGTTACTCTACTCACCTGTGTCTGTTCCAGTTTCATTTGGTCTTCCCTGATGTTGGGTGACTAGAATTGTAGCGGTAGATCACTGTTGGAGGGCAGTGTTAAACCGGGTAACATCGCTACTGTGACTTTTTTCATGATAACACACTTAGGATTTGATGAATAGTTCCATTTTTAAAAACAGCAGAAAAACACAGTTGATTGTGATTTTTTTTTTTTTATGTTTTACCTATTCTTTCAGGCTGATGTAATTTATAAACTCAACATGACAGACAGGTAAGCTCTTGGGGAAATGGTGTAGTATATGAAATGAAGCATTCTTCAAGATAACTGTATATGAGAAATGCACTGTAGTTGGCCAGCTCTGCTGGTTATTGTTTAGATTGCTTAGATTCAATATGGTATATGAAACTAATAAATAGATCAAACACTTCTAAACCCTATTTATTACACACTTCCATATACTATTCTGTGCTCAGTGATTTTTCTAGACAGGAAAGACACTGGTATTTTTTAACCAACCTTTAAAGTTAAAATCTGTGATTCTGTGATTAGTTGGTATTATTAATGTATATGATAAGGGAATAACTTCCTTGTCCAAATCTTCTCTTAAAAGACAGAATGAGTTTTTCAGTATCAATAACATAGATTTTTCAAGAACCTGGCAAAGAATCTAATCATTTTTTTAGGAGTGCACCACCTACCATTAAATAAAGTTCATTCCTGGTTTATTTGGGATTTTTTTGTTTCTTTATTGTATAGCAAATACAGCAGTTTTGTGTTAAAATCCATAAATAACTCGGGTGGCAAGCAAGAAACATAACAAGTAAAACATGCATGAACAGCAAAAATCTTCCTTACTTGCTTCCAGTGTCTGACTTTACACAGCTGAGCAGTCCCCTTGCCTCTGTATTGTCTATCTTTGGGTTCCAAAGTAATGAAGTGTTAGCAGTTCCCTGTAAATGTTCATCTCTAGTACTCCTGAACAGGTAACACTATGCGCTTATGATACATGGTTTGGGCTGGGTCTGTGAAGTTGTTTAGCTTCCCATTCCTCTCATTTTTTATTACTTAGTTGGAGTAAGACATTGATACTGTTGTTGAGAGCTGGGAGATAGGTATTTCTTCAACATCTCTTCCAGCTTTGGTATATCAGTAAATGAAAAACAAAACCTTCCATTTTGTCACCTCAAGTTCTTATGAATGGGAAGAGAGCATAACTTTTCACTGTGTAGAAAACTGTAACACATAACGTCTTTGTTACTAGTTGTTCATGTAAGTTTACTAGGTACATATTTTTCTTTCATCTAGTTTTCTTTTTTGTTTTGTGTTCTCCCAGTTTTGCATTCGGCTCTTTAATATCTGCAGTTGACCCTGTAGCTACTATTGCCATTTTCAATGCCCTCAATGTGGATCCTGTACTTAACATGTTGGTTTTTGGAGAAAGCATTCTCAATGATGCAGTCTCTATTGTCTTGACCAAGTAAGTGCATTTAAACTACATGTGTGTATGGAAACAGCAACCACATGATTTTCTGTTAATTAGTTTATTCAGATATTCAGTAATTCTTCCATCTCTGTTTGGAACAAACCGTGCATTTCTGGTGTGAAGCTGAATTTTGTATAATCCTTCTTTGTTAAAAGCAATCCATAACATAAACTGCAGAGGCAGAAGACAGTAAATGGATGTCTTGTTACCACTACCTCTGTGCCTCATCTCGTTGACCCCAGATAATTGATTGCGTTCTGAGTCCATACGTTTACCAGCTCTCTTTCCATCTGAGGGTCCTGACAACAGAAGACCAAACTGTGTCCTTTCAGGCTTGCACAAAAATATTTACCTTGCCAAATAACACAGCTGCGTCTCCTGTATCATGGGCTTATACCCAGAGTCACACTTGGGGGGGGGGGGGAGGGACGAAGTTACACAAGCATCCATGCAGAGTTTTATATTTACGTTGGGGCTATCACAGGGAAGAACAACATCCAATGTCCTTATCCTTTGCCCACGATAATTCTTAGAGGCTGAAAGAGTAAGAAAAATATAGAAATATCTTCATGTTATTGTTGAAGTCAATACATGTACTGTGAGTGTATAGAAGGAGTAGCTATACTAAGAAGGTGGTGAAGTTAGAGTAGTTTTTCAATGAACTAACTGCTTTTTAATACAGTCGTGGTTCTTTTATGGAAGACCATGAAGGCTAACAGCAATCAAAAGGAACACTAGTTAGAATCCGTGTTGTCTTTGCATGGAATTCTATGAAATACATTCCTGATATTCAAAGAGATTTCTCCCCTTTCCTCCTCAGAGCTTCTTTGTTTTTCTTCAGTGACTTTCTTGTCTCTCATCCACTCCTAAATATTTGATGAGAGGTCTTCCTGTTCGTTTGTTCTTCTCTGAGGCTCAAATGATCCGTCTCTTTTTTATTTTCCATGTCCCAAGTTTTTACCACTGCAAAAGGTGTTTTCCTTTTCAAAGTTTGAAAATTGTTTTGTAATACTGGGCATTATTGTAGCCTATTTATGCCATTCTGGGGATTCTTCAGAAGAGCCATGCTGGATTTCCAGATTTTTAGCAGAATTAGGTTTCCCTTTGGGGATTACACTAAGACTTGATTTAACATCTTTTGACATGCCTCTTGTTATATATACGACAGTAAAGCCTTTTAAAAGTGGTAGCAACAAAGAAATGAAAGTCTTTGTTGTTGTTCTCAAAAGATGTTTGGTATTTTTGAATCCAGGCTTAGAATTTATAACCGTTTCTTTTTATTTCTTTTTTAATATCTAGCACAGCAGAAGGTTTGACAAGAGAAAGTATGTCAGATGTAAGTGGATGGCAAACCTTTCTGCAGGCACTGGGATACTTTCTGAAGATGTTCTTTGGCTCTGCAGCGCTTGGCACACTTACCGGTCTTATTTCTGCATTAATATCCTTTTTTAATTTTGGAGATATGCATGAATACATTGGTGAACTTCAGCATTCTATTAGTATTTTTCTTTCCCATCTTCTCCAGCATTTCTTAGGGGTATTTCTTATTAGACATTATTTTGTTGGCTGAGGATTTTCTCGTGCTCATTTTATGTTAGTGTACGTGGGTGTGTATTAAAAAGTTGCATCAAATTTTTATGAACATAATTAAGGTCTGAAATGCTGTATAGTAGCTTACAGTATGTGCATTGGAGTGTTAGAAAGTATGGTAATTGTTTTGTAAATTCAAAATATATTAATTCCATTTCAGTGCTGATCCATTTTTACAAGCATATGGCTCCTTTTTTACATACATCAAACAGTTCATTAAAAAGGTAAAAAAAGCTGCTTTTCCCCAGGGCTTTTGAGTCAGACCAGCTCATTTGTCCCTATATATCATATCCAGGCAGCTGAATGCAGATGTGGTTCTGTTTGGATTTATGTTGAGTTACATTTTGCCTCTTCCACTTCCATGATTTGGTTGCTAAACAACTCAGAAGCTTCTCTACTGAGATACGGAAGGATATTTGTTGTAAGTCAGACACCTTTGTTCCTTTTCAGAGCTTGTTCAATGTTAACACTGACTTCACTGTAGGTAGCCTTTTGTGCTAGGGTTGTATAGCAGTTACTCATGTCATCTGGGACATACTGTTAAGCACTTTGTTTGTAAATAAGAAGAACAGAGTGTTTGATTAAATACGGACATATTTCCTCTCTTGGTTCATTAGCCTGATTCTATGAACTTTTAAATTATCCCATACATCACAACAAAAGAGGCAGACAGATGTTCAACACTTCGTTCACTGATACCTAAATGATACAATACAAAAAAAGCTTATTTGCCATATTACATATTTGTGCATCAAAGTACTGGATTTACCCTAAGCATGCAAAATTTCAGTGCAGCAAGGGACATCTCTTATTAGTTGCTAGCAGATAACTATAGTTGAAGGTTGTAGCTGGTTCATGACCCAGGAGGAATGTGAACTTCCATGTCACAGGCTCTAATCCTCTGGATTTTAACAAAGACTATAGGTGGAGTATTTTAAGTTTAAGGTAAGGATATGATTGAAGGAATATTCCTCACTGTTAATATTACTGCAAATCTGTCATATCTGTTTGAAAGTAACTAGAAGTCTAGGGACTGAACAGAGGAGATTGCTTGCATGCTTAGTGCAGCAAATAACGATGTTTGAGGCAAAATCTGCTTGTACTTGGCAGCTGTGCTGCAGAACCATGCGTGAGATGGAAAGCAGAACTTGCGGCCCTTGACAAATGTTCACGTTTATGACTATAAATGTAAAATAAGTTTTTAAAATCTTGAGTATTGAAAGGACATTATTTTGGTTAAAACATAAATGAGAGCTAGTTTACTTTTAATTTGCTGTTTCATAGCTCTCACCTATTTTTAGAAAAGCCTTTCGTATTTAATGATTCTCTGGATTTTCTGCACTGGTTTTGGAGCAGAGATTTCAAAGACTGAACGTGTAGGGAAATGGCCCTTCTAGATCCAAACAAACAAATTTGCATGTTGTTGCCAGTATTGTATAGGCACATCAAAAGCAGATCGTTTCTGTGTCTAGGTCTGTCCATTCTGATAGACTTCCGCCAGCAGTAGCTTCTATAAGAAGTACTTCTCATAAGAAATTATTAATCTTTCCATACTTGAATTCAAGGCCAATGTGTAGATTTTGTTAGCTCTTCAGTAGAGAAGTACATTAAGCAGAATCATTGTTTGGTAATGTAATCACACAGATTTAAATTTTTCTTTGAAAGTTTTTTAATTTACTTTTTCCATAACATTTTCATGTGTACGTGCTAAAGCACATTGATTTAAGGAAGACACCCTCCCTAGAGTTTGGGATGATGATTATCTTCGCTTACCTTCCTTATGGACTTGCAGAAGGTATCTCACTCTCAGGTGAGTAGCAAAATGAGTATGTGCAAGTTAATTTGATAAATTTAGGGAGTAGGGATTGTTTGTGTCTAAGAGGGCCCCTGTTTTTTTACGTGTTTTCTCATTTAACCTGTGCTCTTACTTTTAACTTTGACTTACTTTAAAGAAACACTTACTCTTTACTTCATGTTATAGGAGTATAAACAAGGTAATTGCAGTTTTCATAAGAATGTTAGCCAACACAAATACTAGTATTCTCCCTGGTTAACCTCTGTCTAACACAGAATTAAAATTCCAGCTGCATGCTGTAGATCTCAGCCTCAGCCACATCAGCTAACTTAGATAATGTCCAGCCTGCTACCCTGTAGCTGTTTTTCTGCCTGTCCTTCAGTGCCATTGGGGAAGTTAGCTGAGACTAACTGAGTGTTGTATAGATCTCTGAGTACTTGGTAGCAGTTTTGCTGAAGGCCATGAGAAGAGGCTTACAGGTGAACTTCTTCCATCATTCTGTAACATCAAGTACAAAGACAGGGTCCAGTTCTGCTGGATGCCCAATGTCTCTGACCTTTGCCGATTGAAGTGGTTTTTTAAGGCAATCAGCTTCATGTCTCATTTCTCAAAGGCAACTGGGAAGGGGTGCAGCAGTTAGTATAATTCAAATAGCTAGGGAATCTGCGTGGTTCTTTTTTTTTTCTTGTCTTGTTTTGTTTTTTGTAAGTTTTAAGTGCATTGAAAGATATATTTGCTCTACATCTTGGACTATATAAGACTGTCACAAGTTTGTGAGGAGTAGTAGCAGGACTAGATTTCTTGTAAGTGAGCTGTAGGTATGAAATCTGACTTTCTGAAAATGTACATGTGAGCTAATGAATATTGTGGAATGTATTGTAGCAGTTTACATCAGCATACCTTCACTGGTGTCAGTGGAGTTGTATTTTTTTGTACGCATGAAGATGTGGCCTGTAGTCATGGTAGTTAGTTAGACATTCAAGATGTATAATCCTAATGCAAACATTCCATTCTGCCCATTTGCATCCAGAACTACTCTGTATGTGTGTATAGGCCAACAACTAAGTAG
>Ga0181612_159003_pt1 | contig 19473 bp, 20 predicted proteins | sample HoacroProtozoa21_FD_119630 | JGI IMG/M metagenome (GOLD analysis project Ga0181612, IMG submission 119630) | Hoatzin crop microbial communities from Cojedes, Venezuel. Combined Assembly of Gp0051906, Gp0051904, Gp0051908 | reverse complement strand
TCTCTTGGTAGGCAGCTGCAGTGGCATTGGTGTTTTCCTCCCTGAAGGGAGGGTGCAACGCATGTCCAGTTTCGCAAAGCTGGAGTCAGTGTGCTGTTTCTTGCTCGTTGAACTTCGGTAAAAATTAATGGGCTGCGAGAAAATTGTCCAGTGACCTTCAACAAGAGTGGATTGAGTCGTTCTAAACAGTTTAGGGCTGGACTCTGTAGAGAGCTAAAAGCCTGTGTTAGCCACTACTCAGTAAAATGGTGTTAAGTGTTACTGAAGTCAGCTGCACTTAAGCATATGTCCTACGTTGCATGCCACGCTGGAGAATTAGCCATCTGACCTGTGAGAGCAGTTATGCCCAGGGTAGTACGGGCAGTAGTGCCAGTTGCTGTGCATTGGGGCCTAACTGGTTGCCAACTGGAATCGGGAAGAAGTTGCTTGTTTGATGTAATGTCTTGCAGAGTTAGCAGCACAGCTCAACACTGGCAGAGGGGAGTGTTGGTTGCTTTCAAAGTGCTCTGTAAGCCTGTGTATTTGCTGCCAGGCATTTTGGTAGAAGAACTGTTACTCCATTTGCGTGGATTTAGAAATCTAACTTTCTGGATGGGCAGGAGGCTGAAAGCAAGCTGTTGCTTTCAGTGTTTGTTGTGTATCACGCACCTGATTCTTTTCTTCTCTCCACAGATCTACCTGGAAACGGCTGTCAGCCCGTCAGTGATGGAGGTTTTCATCTCAACGCTTAATACCCTCTTTACAGTGGTGCCAAACATGCGGAATAAGTTCTCCAAAAAGCTGGGTATGGGGGTAGTGTGGGATCATGTCCTCTGTGCTCTGAACTGATGGAACTCGCTGCTACTGCATATTATTGAGGCAGTTATCTTAACAAGACTTTATGTGGCACATTATATTACACGTTTATATGAGTAGGAATAGAGTGCACAGTCATGTTTAGCTGGATGAAAAAGTTATTATTTGGTCTCGCAATGGTGATGGGACAGATTTTATCTGAGATCAGTAAATGGTGTCAGCTTTACCCTTGCCTCTGCAATATTCAGAACTGTCTGTTCCTGTAGACAGGGATCATGCTGGAATTGTTCGTAGGATTTTACTATGCAGAAATCCTATTTACTCTGTATATCCCTTACTCTTTGCACGTCAGAGAGAAAATGTATAGAATTCCTCTATTCTAAACAGGGAAGCTGGCAAATCTTCCCTTCTTCTCTGGAGAAAACAAACGAATCTCAGATACTCCCCTCCAAACCAAACTCGGAGTAGTTTGCTTTGGGAGAGAAAGCCTAACAAATGTGTTCTTACTGCGATGGCCTGCCCTGTTCACCAGGTTTCCACGGAGATGCGTGAGGGTGGTTATGGGACCTGCCTACTCTTTTCTCTCACTGTACATGTTCCATGCTCCTTCGACATTTCTGTCTCGCTTTCTGTCTAGCATCCTCCTCCTTCATCCGACTGACACTGGAGCTGAAGGCCAGATTTTGCTCTGTACAAAGGTATTGTGATGTGTGTGTATTGTGAGTCAAAAATTTCCAGATGGGAAAGCAGATCGTGCCTTATCTAATGCACCTGATTAGGCAAGACAGGAGGCTGAAAGATTCAGGAATGGTTGTATCTTACTGCGAAATGTAAATGATAACTGGCAATGGAAAAGCTGGATGTGGGAGAAGGGCGAAGCAGTCAGGTAGGAGGCAAGTGGATTTACACAGTGTTGTGAGAATTCCGTGCTCCATTGTCAGATGTGCAGATCGAGATAAAGCAGCCTGATTTTGGAGTAGTCAAGTCAGTGGGTGTTTTGAAAAGAATTAACAGTAGCATCAGTTCCATCTGAGCTCTGGCTTCCTAGGCACATATTACCACTGTCTTTTTTTCTTGTGGTATGATAATGTGTAAGAAATGGGAGGGAGGAGGAAGACTTCAACAGCAGACATTGCAAAGGGTCTTCTGTAGCAGAGGCTATGATTTCTAGGTTGAGGAGCACTTGGGGAGATTCTCTGTGGGTCTCCAGAGATGTTTTACCTCCTGTTTCCTGTGACTGCATCTCACTAAAAGAGTAAACAAAATACACGGCACCCCTAGTCCATGTTACCACTGTGGAACTTAGAGTGGGGATGTTTGCGCCTGTGAATGATGTGTAGGAGTGATCTTTGCCTCTGAATACAGTAGCGTGAGGCGCCAAGGGTGGTGTGTTACAGTGCAAAGAGGTTTGGTTATGTCCTATTCAGCAAAGAAATCAATTGGAGAGAAAGAGAAATACCTGGAAATAGAGCTCTTCTCCCCCTTTTAGTTAACATTTTGGCATTCTTCATCTTCCTCCCTGAAAACACATTGCTCCAAAATCTCCTTATTGGTGTTTGCCAGTGGAATCAGGTATTGGGAGCCACCCCAAACCCCTTCCATCCTCTGGACTGTTAGGGGTCCCGCCCTTACAGGACTCCCTTTGTATACCAGGCATGATGATTGTGAGAGGACCCCCCTGCATTCATATTGTCCCGAGGTATGTGGACACGCTCACTGTCGTCATGGCGCCTGCCCGCCACGTCTGTGAGCTGACTGTGCTTTGAGAACAACTCATTTTCCTGCAAACCCAGGTTGGTTCCTGGAGTCTTGTTGCTTGTATGTGATCATTCAGTAAATGGAGGTTCTGGCAGAGAGCGTGTGATATTAGAAGTATGAAGAGGATGCTTCAAGCCTTCATCACTGTATGTTTCTGCTCTTCTTCACAGTAATCCTGCCTTGAATCAGGCCTGTTCCAGCTTCCTCTGCAACTTGTGCCTGAGCCTTTACTCTGCCACAGAGAAGGAGAGAACTTCTTCTCAGGAAGGCAAGTTTGGGGAAAGAGACAAATTGCTTCATTTAATTTCAGGCCCTCCCACCCTCTATTTAGGCAGAAGGTGCAAAAATAATTAAAAAGAAAAGCGACAAAGGAGAAGGGAAGAGAGGACAAACATAAGCTTTATTTAGAGATATTTTTTCCCAGCTTTTTTTTTTTTATGCTGCTCCACCAAGGAGATGACACTCAGAGAATGCCTTTCGAAGAGTTTGGAACCCTACCTGCAAGAATGTCTTGCATCTGCCTATGGTTTTGTTTACATGGTGACATTTATTAGCACAACTGTGCGTGGCTTAATTGAAACAATATTACTTGCCACATGGTCACCCATATCTGCAGATTAAGGTAATTTTTTCCTCTGGCATACTCTATAAAACTTTCCTGTCTATACCGTAACTTTCCATAATAGGTAAGTGCCAAACAGATAAGATGAAAGCTTCCACATCACAAAAGCCACTTTTCCCACTGGCAGTGGTTGGTCACCATACAGGCAGCATAAGCAAAGAGCTGGGAACCTCAAACAGAAGTGTCTTTTCATCCTCAAAGCCAGCTCCATTAAATCAGATCTCACACCTCTGTTCATGCCTAATCACAGAGGTGCGCTTGCTGTATGCAGAGTGTGGGGTAGTAGGCTGGCTCTGATACTTCTTACATTAGGAGCTTCCCTAATTTAATGTGCTTGAGGTAGGGCAAGCAGAGGCTTCCATCCCCCTGTTCCACTCTGCTTTGTCATAGACATTCCACATCACTGCCTGCCTGCTCATATTAGTGTTATTTCTAGAGCAAGAGATATCTGAGCTCCTGCAGAAGGATCTGCCTCAATTAAACTACACCATAGCTGAAAGCGTTCTCCTCCTGGCTGAAACCCCTGAGCCCTTCTCTTTGGATCAGTCCCTTTGCAGTCACCAACACTGCTTCATACTCCTCTTATACTTTGCCTACACCCTTGAGGACAGGTGAGCCAAGAGTATACAAGACAAGTAGTTTTGTGGCCATTATGTACCACGTATCGGTGGGTAAGGCATGTCTAATGTTATTGTTTCCACTCAAATCTCCTTGAATGCAGGTTTGTCCCAGAAGCAGAATTATTTTTAGCCATAAGAAATTTCCTCCTGTCAGCACAGGACTGTGGAGACTGTCCACCTCCATACATACTCAGAGCTGCGCTTTACCTCCTTGCTGTCTGTCAGGACAAAAGCAAAGCCCTGGACTCGGTAAAAGAAGATTTCATTCCTACCTCTTGGACCTTTTTTGTAGAAACTAAGGTTTCTCCCCACTCCCAAAACCCTCTTGCAGAAAGTATTTTGACATAGGCGGCGTGGTGAGCAGTGAATGAGTGAAGAGTGTGCAGTGCATCCACACTCTGGAAAGTTGACTGTGAAAAGCCACTAGGGAATATAGATTTGACTGAGTAAACTTGTGTATGTGTGGGAAGTGTAAATGCTTTGGATAGGCTGTGAATTCACGTACGGAATATAATAAAATTCATAGCTTCAGTCTCCTGAACACATCCACAGCCTCTGCAGCAGGCTTTCTAGTGTTCTCATATGGCTCTTTGCTACTGCACAGCTTTGAGCACTGTATAAAGCCCACAAGTTTCTTAGCCTTTGTGATGCAAATGGGCTTCACAAAATGATGTTTAACTGATGTATTTGATTGTCTACTTAGAAGGCAGTGTGACTGTTTCTCACAGTAAACTCTCATCGCTTCAGCTTTTCAATATTCCGTATCTAGTGATTATTTTGTTCTCTCTCCCCCTCCCCCTTTCCCTCCCACATACTTACACAGAGGTCGTTGTGTACCATAAGGAGGATCCTGGATAATCTTCCCAGTCTGAGCTTGGTGTACGTTCATTGTCCTCTCCTGCTGAAATTCTTCCTGCGCTACCCTGAACTTATGGGGAGATTTGGACACCAGGTCCTCCAACTCTGGTTTTCCTGGGGAGACTGTGAGCAAACTGAGACTGAAGAAGCTGGTTTTGGTGTGTCTGATCAGCTGAACAGTGCTAACCCTTTACTTCCCATTCTGAAGAGCAATTCCAGCATTTTACTTATTTTACTGGTACGTGACACTCACAAGAACGGGATGCTGTCCTGGTCCTGATTTAGGGGGATTTTTGGTTCTTAAAGCACTTAGTACTGTTATGAGGCCAAGGATTCTGCCAGAAGGGCCTGTGGGTCTTCCACCTCCCAAGGAAGCCTGACATGGAAGATGGGACTGTGTACGTGTGTTAGCTCTTTCTCTGTCATCCATCCACTGCAATAGAAAGGGATCTTTTGAGGCTTGGCTAGGAAGGGATCTGAAGGGTGCTGCCAACGCATGCCATGAAAAACCCATTCCTTTCTCTATCCGGGTATACAGCTGGGTACTCCAGATTCGTCTGTGGCAGCCTTTTGAGAAGCTGTTTTGCTAATTTGGGAGCCATGGTTTACTACTGATAGATGAGAAGGGAATGAGGAACAAAGAACTTCGAAAAAGCAGCGTGCAGAGAACAGGTTTTGCAGGCACAGCTTTCTGTTTGCTTGGGGTTTGATTTTTGTTGATTTTTCACTGGAGAGTCTTGTCGGAGATTTTTGCAGTACTCTTGAGTTTTCAGGACTGCAAACAGCACGTTTTATTGCTCTTAAAAGATAAAATAAAAATCTTGGGACAAGGAAAATTAGCGCAGGGGAGAAAGGGGCATGGAAGTCGCAGGACTAGTGTGTTTGACTTTGGCTGGCGTAATGAGCTCTGCTAACCTATGTAATCCTGACAGAATCCAGGTCCTGATGGCTGCTCAGAGGACTGCTCTCACTTCCACCTCTCCCAGCTGCCCCGTCACCCTTCCCCATCAGTGGCCACTTGTCCCGTGACTGCTCAGCCAGTCACATAGTAAATAGTTGCTAACATTGCCACACAAGAAGGTCAGATTTGCCTGTAAGCACAAAAGCTAAGAGCTCTGATTTTTCGTCTACAGCCTGTTAGAGAAATTAAAACTATGTATCATTGAGAACAGAAGCTCACGTCAGCAGACAGTGGAGAAGCAAGGTCTGATTCTGAGTGGGCAGCCGCTGGGCGTTACAGACTGGCATGTATTTGTTCTGAACTAAGAGGCTGTGAAGTAAATTTTAATATCCCAGGTTACTGAAATGACTGACAGGAGGGCTGTCGCGTAGGGCAGTTCTTTCACAGTTAAGGTGTTATTGCAGAGTAGGTAGCAACATCCAGGCATTTGATACCAGTGCAGACCATTAGTAAAAGTGATCAGTGAATTGAAATATAAGGACAAACTAAGGAGAAGTGTCCCATGAGACTTGCCTATGCTGTTACCTTTGGCAGTAGTTCTGGAACCTATCACTCCATAAACCAAAGCAGATGCATACATCACAGGTCTATCAATAAGCAAAAGAGAAACAGTGGCTCCTTCCCTGAATGGTACAGCATTCCCACTTTCCCTTTTCTGTCTTGCTGTGTGCTCTTGCAGAAATAAACTAATTTAGCTCTGTCCCGGTCTTTAAAGTGAGTTGTAATAAATCACAGGCTTTGACAATTCACCTTTCAGTTGGGGAAGCGCATAATCAATCTGAATTTAGATGGGCAAATAAAACAGTGCAATGTCCTGGGATAAATGTACTGTCAGATATAAACAAAACTTACGAGGTGAATAACCTCAGCCTGAGAATGCACTAGTAAAATGGAAAGGCCTCTGCATGGTACAGTGAAACAAGAATTAATGTCCTTCCAAGGATTATTTATTTGCTTGTCTGCTTTTAATAATTGTCTGGATTAGATAGAGCAGATGGTTAGTGGCTTCGTCTGAGACCTTGAGGTCTTGAGTAGGAAGGAAGATGTTAACACAGCGATGTATTTACCAGGACCAGGAAGGCTGTGGCCCTTCTTTAGTGCCATTTTGTGCTGTGTGTTCATCTGGGTGTGAATGTGCTCGTGATCACACACTGTCCCACTTGTCTTCGCCACGCTCCAGATCTGAGCTGCTCTCTCAGAGAAAGGAGACAGGCTGACTGACGTTAGGTTACATTCCTGAATGTTATATGGAGCAGCTCTATGTCAGCAGAGCCGACTGTGCAGACAGCTCCCTGCCCCTTCTTTCTGAACATCTCAGGTGTGAGCAGGAATCAGGCTCAGAACTAGAGAGGTTTTTCTGGCACAGGCAGCCTGTTCTTACCTTAACTGCTTTCCTTATGTGTGGGGTCCCACAGCCACTTCCCCTCCGTGATCCCAGTCTGTATGCGTGACTGCTGTGTGATGGGGGCAGGCAGCTGGAAATGGCTGTAGGCTGTCCTGGCAGGCTGTAGGCTTGGTTGCTGAGGCCTGTTTTCTGTTTACCTCTTTGAGCTGTACCATTGGCAATGCAGTAGCCAGGACTACCGGAGGAGGAGAGAAAAGGTATTGCTGATCTAATATGTGTTGAGACGACCATATTATGTCAGCACTACCAGGCATTTTCTGCCTGATCTTTATGGAACTGCATCTGTACGTGCTGTGCAGATGAATTTAATATTACACACTTTAACAACAAAAGTGTGCCCAAATTAAGGCTACTGGCTGTGGGATTCAGCTCAGAGACTCCAGGCAGAGCTCTGTAGTCAAGAGGCAGGTTCGTGGGCTGAATGCTGTGTACACGACTCTTCCATTTTCTGTGACTGAGTGATTGCTTGTCTGGTTTATGTACGTTTCATGCAGTTTAGCTGTTATGTTGCTACTGCAGATACAGGGCTGCCAGCCTTTTGAAAATGAGTAACTATGAACTGACTCATAAGCTTGATTTTAGGTAAGCATCTTCAGTATGCAACATGATTTTTCAAAACAACAAGGAGAGAAGAAGTGCCAGAGGCTCTGTCCTCTTGGAAACAGGGTCCTGGCTTTAGGATCTCACTTCTCCAAAACCTTGACCTTAAATGTATGTTACCCCTACAACTGTGTGCTGGATGGGAGTTAGACAAATGCATTCTTTAAATGGGATGTTACTCAGAGGCGCCTATCAGATGAGAGTTCAGTATCAGATGAGCTTTATTCAGTTCTGTATTTAATCAGGACATACTTCGTCTGAACGGTGCTTTATTAGGCTGTTTCCCAAGGCACCAGATTAGCAGAATAGTATTAAATAGCAGTGACTTCTGCCTGATCAGAAGGTAACAGATCAGAACAGATCTGCCTGATCAGAAGGGACAGAAAGGTAATGTGTGTCCTTCTTCCCTCACAGGACCTGGTCTGCTCAGGCTCTGTGGAGGTGGCTTGGAAGGTGTTGACAGCTCTAAAGACCTTTCTGGAAAAAAATGAAGATGTCCTTGTCTGTGACCTCCTCCGAAGTCAGTTCCTACAGATTCTGCAGCAGCTGCTGGTAGAGAGCAGCTCAGCCTCTTTACAAGGTGACTGTCCTCTGTGACTTGGTCTTGCTGTGAGATCAACTAGCAGAGTAGACGGCTGAAGGGATGCAGTCTGGGATAAAGTGGTTTTGAACTGCTGATGAAGCTTCGGTACTTATCTGCATGAGGAAATTCACGGGCAGAACTGTGATGATTTAGTTTCCTGCTCCAGAGATGCTTGTTCTGAAGTGAGAGAGTCCTTTGCTGATTTAGGTTGTTCTGGCTTCAAACTGTGATTGTTAAACCAAGGCAAGGTTTTCTCATACTGTCGTTAAGTGTTCAAGTGGAGAGCTGTGCTGGTAAATCTCCCAGCTGGAACAGGGGCTCAGCTGGTGACTGAAAGACATCCTCCTTTTTCGCCTCTTCTCTGTGCAAAACGGTTCGGTGTGTCTGAGTACACTTGGTTCCCAGGGCACAGGGACCAGAAGACATTTTCTGGAGGCCATAGTTGCTTGCTGTAGGTATGGCTATATACAATGCAAAATCTTTACCTGTTTACCATGCTGCAGAAGAGTGAATAGACTAGGGAAGGGCTTGCCCTGGGGAATTGGTGGTCTGAGCTGCTTCATTCTCCTCACGTACAGACATGCCATGGGGCTCTCACCTCTACTGTCTCTGCTCTGCCCTGTGGAGCAGGATAAGATGGACAGCATTTTCCGGGCGCACAAGATGCTGGAGAACAAATGCTGTGCAGCTGAGCGCTCTGAGGTGCTGGGCTGCTGTCAAAGCATGGGCTGCTGGTGATGCTCAAGTAGATGGGAAGAGGGCAGTCTGCAAAGGGCCCGGTGGCTTCTAGCTTGTTAGAGCTGTCAATCTGAATGTGTGGTGACCATGCCCCTTATGTGGTTCACTAGGGGTGTAAAAGACCTTAGCGTCCTTGTCTCCCCCTCTTTGCTAGTTGTTCCTAGAACGGTGTTGGTAGGATCCAGTGTGTAACTCAGGCCAACCGACGGTGGCAGAAAGAGGTCCTGATCCAGAGGGGACTGTAGAGATGAGAATTAAGCTGGGACTGTGTGTGTGCTTGTGTTTAAAGGGGGAATACTTCCTCCCTTAACCCACCCTCATTCCTGAGCTGGAAGATGAACAATTCTTGGCATGCTTTAAGGTACAACAGTTTAGAGTTCACTGACAACCTAAGCTGTCTGCGCCCTTCTTAGCTAACAGGAACCTGCCTGTTTTGCTGAGCCTCCTTTTCCTGGTGCAGCTGCGGAGCAAGGGTGTGAGGGAGCTGGACAGCACAGACTTCAAGCTACTTCACCAGGGTGAGTCTGTGCATCCATCTTCTCCCAGGGGGCTTTGATCTGTGTTTGTTAATTGTTCCATGGGATCATTAGGGGCTGGCTCTTTGTCCTTTGAGAGAAGGCGTACCTTGCATTGCAGTTATGGTTGCTTTGAGATACTTTAATAGCCAGAGCATTGTAAAGAGCCCTGGTTACCACCTCGGTCAACAAAATGCAGGTCTCTGCCTCTTGCTTTTACAGTACATTTGTTGTCTGAAACCTCACAAGGTGGCCAAAGTATTCTGCTGTCGTGACATGATTTCAGGGTTTGTGACTGTTGTTGACTTGGCACGTGACAGTATTGCTGATGTGCTGTATTCCCTGGTTGGCTCCCCAGGCTATGTTCTTCAGGGGTGGGTGTGCAGGGCGCTCTCCTTTGATGATGAGAAACCAGCTTGTAGATGGAAGGGATGGGGGGAGGGGTGTTGATATGTGTTTTTTTGAGAATTGCTCACTCAGACTTTAAGATCTTCAGAAGATCTTCTGTGACAATTTTGCTGAGTCCTGCAGTCCTGGATTTCCCTCCCAAACTCTTGCTAAACACTGTTCCTAAGTGTTTGGTGCTGACAAGAAACATGGCGCGTTTATTCCTGGTGCGAGCAGCGTTGGTGAGAGTGGAGGAGCGCAGCTCTCCGTGCCATTCCCCAGTCTGGTCACCATGTGAGACAGGTGTTTATGGTGACCTAGTATTAGGATCAAACTCGCTCTGTGGAAGCAGGTAACTTACAGTCTGTTGCTCTTGGATTCATTACTGCCCAGTGTGATATGTGCCCTTTAATATACCCTTCTCTATTCCCCCCTCCCCGTTATCATCCTCCCCTGTACTGTCTGGTCTAAAGCAAACACTCTAGGGCAGATGCCTATTGCTTTGTCTGTACCATGCTCTGTTTATTTTCACAACAGGTTGTGTTGCTTTTGTGCTAATTTTCTCCCTGCTGACTGACTTCTTTCTTGTGCTGAGGTGCTCTGTTATGTTGGTGTCTGTGTTATGCACGTTCTTTTGTTTCCAGTCAGTAATCTCTGTGGGAAATGCAGGCCGAGGGACACTGACCTCCTGCAGCCATCCTTGAATTTTCTGTACTGGAGCCTTCATCAGACAACACCCTGTAGTCAGCAGAGAGGTGAGGCAAGATTGTATTGATTGCTAAATTAATCTCAGCGAGATTGTAGCTTGGCCATCAGAGACTGTATTCTAACTGTCTCAGCAGGTAAGGTGGATTTTTCCCCTTCCAGACACAGCATTACAGTTAACAAAGGCTATTTTGTATTTGGGATGAGGTTTTTTAGGTTGAGAGATTTGGTTTGTTTTGTTTTGGTTTTGCTGCCTTGTGATGATTCAGGAATTGGCTGCTGAGAGACAGAACCACTGTATTTTTCTTGTTCATAAAACACAGCAGTGGGGCTTTGGTGCGTTGTTTGAAATGTCCTGGTATTGCCATGGTTCAAAAAATTAACAATAATAGAGAACAGCTCTAGCCAACCTTCCAGCTGTGTTAGCTGAAGGCTGGTCATTTTATTAGCTGGCCGAGCGGTCGCTTGTGCTGTGGGAGATGAATACCAGTGTAGCGGGACAGCCTTACTCTGATGAGCCGTGGCAGCTGGGGCTGCCTCACTGCAGCAGGGGCGCGCTCTGCACTTCTCTTCTGCTTGTCAAGCTGGTTTAACCTGTGCTGACCCATCAGCCTCTCTGTTTATGTTTCTCCCTCACAGCAGTGGCTGTGCTGCTCTCCAATGTGTCCTTGCTAGAGCTCCTGCAGAAGGTTTTGGAGTGCACCTGGTTGCGGTCCCCTCCCTCTGAACCTGCTTGCCTGTCGTCCGAGGATGCCTTGCTGTGCTCTGCATGGCTGTTGGTTGCGTCCCTCTTACTTTATCAGCATCGCTACAATATCGAGGTTAGAACCAGTCTAGTGTTCAGATCCAGGGAATGGCTAAACCTTAAAAAAACAAAATTAAAAAAAATAATGATTATCAGAGGAAAGTGGTTTGCTTTGGTCTGGAATCTGCTTGCCTTGGTTGCTCTTTTGTTATTGTCCGTGAGTTATTCCCTGCTACACTTCTCCAGCAGGACTGGAAGCTGGCATGTTGCTGAAGGCTGAGACCCACATCATTGGAGAGTTAGAGTGGGGCAGAAATCCTGGGGGTAAAGTGCATGCCCAGCCCTCCTGATCCGAATCACTTTCCCCTTCAGGACAGAGCTAAATACATTTTAAGGCCTTCCTTAAGGGAAGGCTGGGAGTGGGAGACAAGGTCCTATGTTGTAAACTGCTTTTTTGATACTAAAATGATCAATAGTGGAACCGTCACAATCCAAACCTATTATCGGCAAGTCGGTGTTCAGTATTAGCAAGCCCTTATGAATGTGGGCAGCTGTCATTGTATTTGATGCTTTGCAGTCCGACAAGGAGCTAAGCTGGAGTTGTCAGCTGATACTGGAATTACAGTTTTGAGGGAAGCACTTTCTAATGCCAACACAAGGGCACAACGTTCCCTTTTAGAGTATCCACCCAGGCCTCTGTCGCTCTCTTGGTATGGAGTTGAACAGCATGTCCTGAGTTGTGAGCTCTGCTCTTCCAGTGATGCCCAGCACGGTATGTGCTTTGGGAGTCAGTGCACCTCTTTGCAGGTGATAAAATCACATCAAGGACATGCGTGCATCTGCACAGAGAAGCAAGGGTTGGTTTTCTAATGCTGAGGGAAGACGTTTTCGAAAAGGCCAACCCAGACCATGTCTACACCTGTTACTTCACAGGTGTGCTGCCTCTGCTTAGGTCTTACAGCATGGGACTTGTACGGGCTGTCACCTGTGTGAATGCATAGCAAGACCTGCCTGTCCCTGCTCTGTTAACTGCTAAGCACAATTTACCTACTCAGCTTCCAAGGCAGGGCTGTGTCTGGGTGGTCAATGTTGTGCCAGTCCCTAGAAGGATTCAATTCTAGTGGCTAGTGTTGAGCTTCATCTTTTGGGAGTGGCGCTCTCAGCTCGTATTGACCCTTGAAATGCAATCATTTAGTGGCTTATAAACATGTTATTTGGCTTCATCAGTACCTTACTGGCTCGGCATGCTATGATGTGCAATCCAGAATCCTTCTTGCACCAGAGGTGGGGAAAGAAACTACAGATACAGGTGGCAAATGGAAGTGGTTCAGGGCTGCTTCAGCGTTTCTGATCTTCTGCTGAGAGGGAAGGAGAGGCAGTAACAGGAAGACTCACTTCTCTTGCTGCTTTCCATTGCTCAGTATAGCTGAAGCTGCACAAAGCATCCTGGAGGCCCTTGTAGCTCAGCGTTTGGCCTTTGTGGCTGTGAATGAGAGCTGATGCCAGGCTGTCTGCCCAAGCCTGTGTTTTTTTAGAGGGGAGCAATGGCTCCGAGAAATGGCCACATTCATCTCAGGCTGATGTTAATAGTGAGGACTTGTCTGGCAATAGCAAGCATGCATCTTAACTGTGTTGCTGCTACTGGTTTTAGCACAAGCCTGTGGATAAACGTGGGGCGTGGATGGTAGGCTATTGAAGGCTTTGGCTTGTCAGTTCTTAGACAAGTACCCACTGCCACCCTGTTGCAGCAGGTAGTCCTAGCTCTCCCGTTGAACATTTCAGAAGATGGTTTGAAGGAATCAGCCCTGTGGCCTGCCCTCCCATGCCGAGTCTCTGCCTTACAGAAAGAGCTTGAACCCTTCTGAGGCTCTGTGAGGCCTCATGCCGTCGTTGCTGGATGGCTGCTCTCCGAGGGAAACAGTGTATTGCAAACTGCCCTCTCAAGCCCACGTTTCCCGTTTCCCCTAGCTCCCAGGTCCCTCACCTCCTCTGCCTCCTTCACCCCTACCGTAGTTCCTAGCCCTGGGCTCTCTGCAGGCTTCCCAGCCGCAGCAGGCAGGGACAGATTCTTGTCACTGCTGGCTTTTGGCTGCCTGGCTCCTCAGTCTTGCTGACTGACTGTGTGGCTAAGGTACGGCCGTGTTTGGTGGTGGCTGTTCCCGCTGCTGCGAGTGCCAGAGGCCCTGCAGGGAGCGGGGACAGAAAGACAGGCAAATGGCTTGCACTGTGGTTTGGAAGCTGCGCAGGGCTGGCAGCTGGTGGTGAGTGAAACTTGAGGGCCCAGTGGTGTGACTCTCCTGTTGCTGTTCCCGTGTATTTCAGTGGTCATCATGGGGTAGTGTCTGAGGACTGAAAGTATGTAAAGGAGCTTTTTACCTGGTCCAAACCAGCACCGTTTTTCCCTCTTCTATTTCATTCTCCTCTAGGTTCACCAGACGCTCTCTCTAGACCTAACAGAAGTCCTGAATGCAGTCATCTTCAGGAAGAAGCAGCCGATCCTGCTGTTAGGTATTTTGCATCCGTTACAGGGATTTGACTGGAAGCAGCTGCTAGTACCAGGTTACAGGCAGCGAGGGAGAGCTGGTGACTATGGGATGGATGGGATGGTGGAGGTGCTGGTGGGAATCTGGAAGCTTTGGTGCGTTTGGCTTTGAGAGTACGTAACTGGTGGTGAGAAAGGGCAAAAGGGAACTGCCTGGAGTCCTGCTGTGTTTGCACAGATCTTCCTTGTAGGATGGTAGGGACATCTGGAACTGGGTGTGAGCTGGGATACTGTCTCACAGGGAGGAGATGAACAAGGGAAATCATGTTGCCCTTCCTGCCTGCAGCTGTTAGCAGCTGCTGGGCAACTCCACCGGGCCCTGAAGTCCAAATTCTCTTTCCTCGCTTCTCCTGTGCTATTGCATAGGCACCAACGCGTGGGGTAGGGGGGACAGAAACCCTGACACACGCTAATAAGCGGCTCCCTGTCTAGTGAGCATCATGCAGTTCCTGAGAGCTGTCCTGCGACAGAACTTCTCCTCCTCTCTGCTGGTGATTGTTGGCCAAAACTCAGCCCAAGGTGCTACGCAGCCACAGCCATCGTCGCTGCAGGATGCTGCGTTGCACCCGCTCTCCACGCAGCAGGTCTTCTCGATTGTTGTCAGTCTGCAGAACCTTTTGGTGCATGTCCAGTTGCAGGTATACAAAATACGACTTTTTGGAGTAACACTAGCGTTGGGCTTCAAGCAGGTACACTAACCTGAGGAGAAACCACCCTGTTGCAGAACCTAAGGAGCTGCCTTTTTTTTCTTCTTCTGCGTGCATTTTCCACCCCTTACAGACATGTGATGAGGGGGAGGGAAAATGCTCTTGCTGCAGCATGGTACAGTGAGAAGGAAGGTAAATCAAGCTATGTGGTACTCCCTGCTGCTGAACTGGATAGCTGAAATTCTGTGTACTAATGATGGTCTCTGTTTTCCCATCTCCTGCTCTGCAGGAACACCACACCCGTAGGGACAGAGGTGGGAAAAGTGTAACAAATCCCAGTCCTTCCCCCACGCCCCTGGCAAGGTGCTTTTGGGGGGTAGTATGTCAGCATTTAACTTGCTCAAGTGATGTTGGGCTCCAGGGGTAGTACGTTGGTTTACATTTAACTCAAGCGATGCTGGGGTCCCAGCTTTGTTCTTTGGAGGATGTTACTTAATTATTTTATTTTTAGTCTCAGAATAAGTAGTCGTGTCTTTGTCTGGCTTCTTGATGTGGCAGATAATTTGCAGCATGTTGCATCCCGTGAAGGAGATGAAGGGTGTCGTTTGCCTGTGCTGCATGCTCTTCAGGTCCTGCCACTTTATGAATTTTCCTCTTGCAATAGCTGTTGACTGGAGGTTTTTTTCCCTTTTTTTCCCCCCTCTTGGTATTCCAGAAACACTTGCTGCTCTCTCAAGCTGTGGTTGCCTGCCTGGAAACCTTAGTGGAATACCTCTATGTGAAGAACCAGGATGTTGGTAAAGTCTTTCTGCTCTTTCTTCTCCTGGGTTTCCCTCCTGCAGTGATTTTGAGCTCTTTGATCTCCATCCAGTAGTGCCCTGGAGCAGATGCTTAATGAGTTTATGCCCAACAAGAAAAATTATTTGTGTGCCTAAAGTTAATCATGTGCTTTGTGGCATGAAGTCACAGTTCTTGGCTCCCCTGTAGGCATGAGCCCTCGCTTTGGCTCTGGACACCAAGATGCTTTCCAGACGGAAAAAAGTCATTCCCCACCCTCTGATATGGTAAGAGTGAAAGGTTTAGGAGTGGAAGGAGTACAGGAATAGTCTTTCACTTCGAGGCCATTTGCAGCAAACCTTTAGACCATAAATATAGGGGAGAGAGGATCTGAATATGATGCGTCTTCCACACGGACAGCGTTGGTCACAGTTTGGCCCTGAGGGAGGGGAAGGGAGAACAGGGTCCCAGGCAGCCTTGAGGAATGGAAGCAGGAAATTCTAGATTTCCAGGGGCAAATGCAGACCTTGGTTTCTAGGAGTCCATGTCAGACCTAATGTATACCATGTTAGCAAAATAACATCATATGACAGTGTTTTACAGGCAGAGGGAAGAATAAACCCTTCTGCTTATTGTCAGCCTCCTGCCACAAAGTCCAGGTGCTGGCTCTGATCTTAAAACAGACTGAAAGTGCTCTGTACCCTGGCCTGTTCAATTCAGTCATTTAAACACTAAGAGAGAAGGGGATGGAGTGAATGAACACCAGACAAAAGGGACACTGGTGGGAGAGAGGAAGCGGTTGAATGAAGATGTAATACTGCAGATGAATGACAGCCAGTAGCTGAAGGGAGGCTATTAAAAGGCTGGGTTAAAAAAAAAAAAAAAAAAAAGAAAAAAAAAGGTGGCGTGTGGAAGGAGGTTCTGCTGATTTGGGATTAAGCTAATGAAATGCTGCTTCAGCCAGAGCTGAACCTATCGCTTTGGCTGCCTTAATTCTTGCTGTGGTGCAGAAGTTCACAACAACGTTAACAGGAGTCTCCTTATCCCAGGCAGAGTGAGGGTTGTAGCTATGTTTAACTGAAAGATGCAAGAACACTGCAAAGAGTGTGGCCTGGACTCTGCCTCTAGGAGTTGCCTCATTTGAGGCTTTCTAAAACCCTCTCTTGGTCCAGAGATTTTTCCAGATGTGCAGAGCAGGCTCAGTGCACAGTGCTGGTACTTTCTCATTTCCACCAGCTAAAAGATTGCCTCCAAACATTTTACATGATTATTTTTTTTAGTGTCGTTTTCCCATAGAAAAGATCCTTGTAGTGGCAATAGGGAGGTTACGTGACTGCCAGTGGAAAAGGGACCTTTCTAAAACCCTGGTGAGTTGCCATGGTATAACAAGTTATATCAGCTGACCTGTTGTAGTTGTCCATCCCATGCTCCTAACCTGCAATAAATACAAGGTAGTAACACTTAACTTTAGCGTTCAGTGAGACTTCATGCTGTCACAGATGGTGACCCTGAGCCTTGCCTCTGTCGTATGTGTTCCTTATTAAGAACATTTTCTCTGCTGATGGTTTGCACTGCTGCCATCAGCCTGGCTGGTCCCCATAGTACGTGCTCTGATGCAGATCCAGGCTTGGTTTGTGCAGCTGATGTTGTAAGGCTTTCTTCATTCCCCAAAGGGTATTCTGCAGCTATATAAAACCCGTAGTCTGGAAACTTGTCCTCATATTGAAACCAGAGGGTATTATTTTTAAAACCCTAGGCTAAATATATCCCCTTACTGTTTTATGACATGCACCCCAGGAGAAGGTTTCTCTTCCCTCTACCAGCACAAAGATGGACAAAATCTATTTTCTGCTTTAAAAAGCCACGAAATTTTTCTCCTCATGACTAAACTCTTCCCCAAAGAGTGACAGATTAGAAAGCAAGTAAGAACAGAGCAAAATATTCCCTTAGTGTTTCACAGCGTGGGGTATAGAAGAGAAAACTCGGGCTCACTGTTAAAGACTGTCCTTGTCCGGGTCCAGCCTGTCACTTGGCCAGTTTTAAAGCTGTCTTCTATTGGCTTCTCCTTCTCTCCCAGCTCTACACGTTGCTTCACAGCCCTGGCACCGATTCCTGCTCTTCACGCTACTCAATGGGGGCCAGAAATCCTTTCTGCAGCCAGAAGTTCTCAGGCTGATGACTTTGGTGAGCAGGGGAAGGGCAGGGTGTTCTCCATTTTTTCCAGTGTGTTGGTACAGGGCATGTGGGTTGGTTATTGGGACTTACCCCCTACGCACACACCATCTCAGATACTGCCGTGGCTTTGTCTGTCAGCATATTCGTGGCCTGTAATAGTGATACTTGCAAGTGAACTTCCCTTCCACGCCCTGCAGCAACTGGCTGCTGTTAGTGAGCACGTCCTGTTCTTCTGGTGTTTGCAGCATTTATTTATATCATCTAGGACCGCTGGGGAGGAGAGGGGAAACCTGCAGGGAACATGCAACTGCTGTTGCCAGTCAGGGAGCATGCTGCGGCTCCCTGGAGAGCAGAGCTCTGCTTGGCTTCACAGCTCGTCTCCCCGTCTTTGACCTCACAGACCTGTCTTTTCAGGGCAAGGAGTACTGCAACCTTCTGCCCTGCTGTACCTGGGGCCTGCGAGCAGGAGATGGAACGTGGTCCTACCCGGCAGAAATACTGGACATAAACCCCTTATGGGAGTGGATGAGAGGAGGGGGTTGTTAGCGTCAGCCTTCCCCCTCCAAATACATGATGGGCCTGTGAATCTTTATTTCACTTTTTAAAGGTTACCTGTTCCATTTCAGCTCCTTCCAGACCTAAACCAAAATAAGTCTGGATATAAATCAGAGCACTGTCAGCCCAGATATTTGCACTGGTTCTATTAGAAGTGATATAAAAATCAGGCCTGTGGTTAAGGTGCTGCAGCATCCCATTACATAGAAGAGATCTTTCCAGGAGATGAGTCACTGTTGGAAGTCTGTGGGTCTTTCACTATTTAATGCCTCTATTTTTTCCTTTGTTCAAGTTTCTGAGGTATCAAAGCAGCAATATTATTTCTCAAAAAGAAATTAGCCAGATTCTGCAGGAGGCAACAGAAGCCAACTTAGCAGAGCTGCCTGAGGCCACGTCTCGTGCTCTTCACCTCTTCCTTTGTCAGGTAAGAGAACGGCGACTGCCTAGGAGAATGAGAAGGGGATCCCTGGGGGGTTGCTTTAGCCTTTGATGGGGAGCCATAAACTTCCTTTGAGGAGATTGTAGTAAGATGAAGAGGAAACCTGCAGCTGCTAGCTTGGGCTACTGCCTTGAGGGATGTATGGTGAAATGGGAAACAGAGTGATGCCAGCAGCTGCCTACACTGTGTCATCGTATTGGGCGGCCTCTTGATTGTCCCCAGATCAGAGTTTGAAGGTCGTATTGCCCTGTGTGGAGATGAAAGAGAGAGGTGTGAAGGAACAAGCCCAACAGTTTCCTGTTGGTCTGGAAGTCATTCTTTCTTCTGACTGACTGCTCAGGTTCAGAGCAGTGGTTGCCAGGTGGAGCCGGTGCAGCCAGGGACCGTTCAGACCTTGCTGGAGCGTCTCCTGGGACAGAGGAGCCCTTGTGTCAAACATCAGGACGTTGTGTATCCTTTGCTGGGCAGATGCCTTTGGTAGGTGATGTGAGGGTGGTAGGCTGAACAGAGGTGCAAGGCACACTTAATCCTTCCCGTGTTCCGGCTGAAGGCAAATAGAAGTGGAAAAACTCCGAGTGGTTGCTACACTTGGCTAACTTTGGGGATGAAGGGCTTCATCATCCCCAAATTTGAGAAGACCTTTGGGAAATGAGTAGACATTTGGGATGAAAGATGGGTTTTTGCTGGGATCGCATTCAGCTGTGTGGCAGAGGCGGTCTGATGAACGGGGAGCAGGCCAAGGAGCCTGGGACTTCAGAGCAGTCGTGATCCCTGGAGGGATTGATTTCCCCGGAGGACAAACAATCATTTAACCTCTGTCTGTGTGCTGACATAGCGCCAGGGTGCCCGCGAAGTCGTGGAGACCCAGAGATGAGCACTTTGAAAGTACAGCGAGCGTTCGGCAGCTGCTGAGTGGAGTTACCGAACTGCGTTCTGCCTGGCCTTAGAGCCTTCTGCTGAGAATTGAGTCCTCCTCCGTGGACGGGAGGCAGGGCCTGCTCCCACAGAATCACAGAATCACAGTATGTTAGGGGTTGGAAGGGACC
>Ga0181612_124969_pt1 | contig 19477 bp, 7 predicted proteins | sample HoacroProtozoa21_FD_119630 | JGI IMG/M metagenome (GOLD analysis project Ga0181612, IMG submission 119630) | Hoatzin crop microbial communities from Cojedes, Venezuel. Combined Assembly of Gp0051906, Gp0051904, Gp0051908 | reverse complement strand
GAGCTGGGGCTGTTCAGCCTGGAGAAGAGGAGGCTGTGGGGAGACCTCATCACAGCCTTCCAGTACCTGAAGGGGTCTGTAAGAAAGCTGGAGAGGGACATTTTACAAGGGCCGGTAGGGGTAGGACAAGGGCTAATGGCTTTAAACTGAAAGAGGGGAGAATTAGATCAGATATGAGGAAGAAATTCTTTACTCTGAGGGTGGTGAGGCCCTGGCCCAGGTTGCCCTGAGAAGCTGTAGCTGTCTCCCCTCCCCCCCGGCCAGGGTGGACGGGGTTCTGAGCAACCTGGTCTAGTGGAAGGTGTCCCTGCTCATGGCAGGGGGAATGGAGTGAGATGGTCTTTCTGGTCCCTTCCAGCCACCACCATTCTGTGATTCTGTGAATTGTGATGGTATTCTTTGATATAGTTTCTTAAAAAATGAAAAACAGCTACAAACTGTGAAGCTGAGCCATGTCAAAGGGCAGTAATTCTGAATCTTGAGGTTCTACAGGCCATTCGGGAGGAGGGGCAGTTACAGTCACGGACTTTCATAAGTAATTAAGGAACTGAAATGATTGTTTAAGCTTGGAAATTCATCAGTTTCCCGTTAGCAGGAGTTGCCATGATTATCTTCAATTGGCAATGCCATTACTGAAATCTTTCCTGTGCACAGAACCACTGAAAATTATTTTGTACTTACTGAGGCAGTGCCAGGCTTTGCAGTTCTGGATGGTAGGCAGAGCTTAAATCATGAAGAATTTCTAAGATGCATTGCTGTTAATATCCTTCTAAAAGCAATCAAGTACAACAAAGTTAAATGTATTTCAGTATGTTGTGCAATATAAATAGCTTCCATGGAAATGTCACCATTTAAAAGCCCAATAATGAGATAAACCGTGGAAGCAGACTAGTATGTCTGTATTTTTGTCCAGTTTGGGACATTCAGTACAAGAAAGACATAGATAACCTGGAGATAAATCAGTGGAGGGCTGTGAAGTTGTCAGGTGCTGGAGCACTTGCCCTGGGAGGAGAGGCTGAGGGAATTGGGCTTGTTTGGCCTGGAGAAGAGAAAGCTTTGGGGTGGAGGGGAGTGTCAGAGCATCTCCCCAGTGCCTATGGAGAGGTTATGAGGAAGACAAATCCAGGCTTTTTACAGCCATGCATGGCAGGAGATTATGGACATAAAGTGGAAAAAGGTGGTCTGACTGAGGGAGCCAAGCAGTGGATCCGGTTACTCAGAGAGATTGTGCAGTCTCCATCCTGAGGAGGTCTTAACGACCTGACTGGAGAAAGCCCAGAGCAACTTTGTCTGACCTTATGGTGGACCCTGTTTGGAGCAGGATTTGGTCCAGAGACCTCCTGAAGTCCCTTCTGACCTGACCTGCTCTGTAATTCTCTGAAAATACACATAGAGAAAGGCTACTATGTTGTACAGGAATAAGTTAGAATAACATGTGGTATGCTATGAAATCAGACTTGTCTTCTGTAAAAGTGGTAAGACTTGCAATGTGGTGTTAAAAAAAAAAAGAAACATAAAAGTCCAGAGAATATATTTTTGTTTGTAGAAATAGAAAAATAACTTTTAAAATTTTTTAGGTAACTAACACTGTATGCACTTAGTAGGTTAATGATGAACCTTCAATAGTGAAATAAAAACTGTCTCTAATAATTGTAAAGTTTTTCAGCCATTGTTCACTCAGCATTGTATGTTACTAATCAATTTCTTATGTAAGGTATTTTGGGTGTAAGTGTGGCATAGAAATAAAAGAGTGGTTTTTTTGTATTGTTAGGTTTTAGGAGTTCATTATTGTTATTGTCATCACTACTTTTTGATAGGGAGTGATAACTCTGGACTTGTAGTTTGCAAAGGTACTTAGAGAAAAAGAACCAATCCCCTGCTCCTGACCTCTGAGAATGATACTGTAATTTTCTATTAAATTATAGCATGATAAACTGGAAATTTTGCATTGTCAACATCCAAGAGTACCAAGAAATATTATACTTCTTTTCAGGTCATAGTTTCATAGGATTAGTCTCAGACTTTTTCCATCATTAGTTTCTCCTCTCTACAAACATTCTTGAAGTTTTTTTGTTTGTTTTGTTTTTCTAATTTTTGTTTGAAGCACCAAAGATGGGGAAAGTCTTTGAGCTAAGAAAATGGAAAAGATGGCGGCTGTCGTGGTAGTGGTATTTCCTATTTGCATGTTATTGAAACGTTTGTGACTCATGGTGTGCTGCAGGGCTCAAGGCAGTTGAGCTTTTGATCTTTCTGAACTGCTACATAATAACAGAACATGAAATACTGTAGCTTCAGCTGCACAGCAGCATTTCACCTCCCTCAGAATATACATAACCTCAAAGGGGAGAAAAAGATATCTCGACATCGTTGCTAGACTGTAGGCCAGTTCTGCCAGTTACTGAATTTGGAGCAATGGGTTTTTTACTTTTAGCTGCAGACAAACTTTGTATCCCTTTGTTTTGTGTTTTCTAGTGCTATATGTTTCACATGTATGTTGGAGTACGTGCAGGGGGAGGCATTGGTGATGAAATAGAGGATCCAGCAGGAGATGAATATGAAATCTATCGGATTATCTTTGATATCACGTTCTTCTTCTTTGTGATTGTCATCCTGCTTGCAATTATTCAAGGTATATGTTTGTAACCCATGGTGAGACTGGAAGTGTTATTTAGCAGTACAAAGATCTTGGTGCTCCGGTAATCATACACCTAAGATTCAACCAGGACACCAGGGCAGATCACGAAGCACAGACTGATGCAGTAAATCACACCCAGCTGTCTTTTATCCATACGCTGTTCTTCCTGGTCTCTGTAAAATCAGCAGGCTCTAACTGGATCAGTGGAAACAAAAAAAGCTCTTTGCTGTGAGAATACTGGTGTCACTACAGTTTCTAAATTCTCATTGCCCTTACTAAAAGCCTTCTGTAAATAATCAGTAACAGAAGTGGTTAGAAAGTGATTAGAAACCTTGTGGCATACCTTAAAATTGTCTTTCAGCATAAGCTACCCGTTGTGAGCTTATGCAGATGAAATCATTAGCGGGTACTGCCAGCATTCCCCTGCCGACATCTAGTGTTCTTGACCGTCTGCCAAATCTTCAGATTGGTGGTAGTGGTGTTAAAATTGGAACATAGCTTTAAGAGGTTTAATCTTTTCTTACATAAAAACCTCTGTTTCTTGTGATGCTGGCTTACTTGAACTATGTCAAAGAGTAAAGAAAGGTGCTTGATATGGAACAGCTGTGGTGCATCCTGGGTAATGACAATGGAAAGTCAGCTGTCATCAAATTAGCTCCTGAATTTGAGTGAAACTATTTGACTGGTGGTGTGGCTTGCTATTGTAGTCTGCATAAGTGGATACTGAATTTTGGGATGTCTGGAGTTTTTCTGTTATGTTTGTATAAATGATTTTTAATGTTATTACCTAAAGTAATTAAAAGCCCCATCTGTTTACATATTATACCTTCAAAAGATTGTCAAGAATGCCCAGAAGATTGTCTTTTATTAAATTAACAGAAGTATATTGCCTGATGTAGGTGACTCTGCTTCAGCAGGGATGTTGGACTAGATGACCCACAGAGGTCCCTTCCAATCCCGAACATTCTGTGATTCTGTGATATTCTTGATTTTGGAAAAAAGTGTAATGATTTTTGCTAGGTCCAGTTGTGGTTATAAATAGTGGTACCTTATTGCTTTCTGTCAGCTAATTTAGGGTGATTTTGTCAGCAGTAAGGATGCTTTCTGACTTCCTGCAAGGAAGTTTAGAAGGTGACTCTGAGTTTGTGGTAAATCATTTATAACTCTTACCCAAACAACAATTTTTTAAAAGGAGTTCGACGGGGTGCAAATTTTTTGTAGTCTGAAGTGGCATATCTCATTCTGGTTTTTTTCTTCATTTTGTGAGTGGCTGAAGAGTAGAGGCCTTAGCTGTCAAGCTTTGAGTATAATTCTCTTCTGGATTCATCAATTTTACAGCACAGTAGTGTAAATAATGATTGTGGAGTTAGTCCTTATTTGTCCAATTTGTATATTGCCAGTGATGTTACTGGTAGCCATTTTCTTTGACTTGCTCATTTTTCTTGAAGTATTGAGTATCTAGTATTTCTGCACAAGATTCTTGTTTAAAATTCTCCCAAATATTCTTTGTCACAGTTCTATTCTTGAACATTAATTATAATTTTGACTTAAACCCTAGGTTTAATTATTGATGCTTTTGGTGAGTTAAGAGATCAGCAGGAGCAAGTTAAGGAAGACATGGAGGTAAGAACATTGAATTGCTGAATCATGCCCTATTTTCAGGTTTCATGAGTATCTGTTTTCCATCAAAATGTGATCTAGCTGGTAGATAGTTTTTGAAACTAAGAGGAAAATAGAGTTTTGTGCACAGTCCAGTATCGCACAATGTCCTGGATGAGCTTCTACTCTCACATCTCAGTTCTTTAGATGGAAATAATAATTGAAGGGGTTTTTTTTCCGATTGACTTTTTTTGGTATCTATTAAATTATAACAACTTACACAAGTAGTTCTATTAGTTCCCAGTACAAGTCTTTTTAGACGATTTTGTGAAGAGAAAAGTCTGCCAGCATCCAGGTTCTGAATAGCATTTACCAGTCTTTGCTGCCTCCTGTGAAAGAGGTTATGCTATGCTTTGACAGGTGCTAGCTGCACCTTGCATGTCTCTGCATGGGACACAAACCCGGGCTGTCTAAACTGGTATTCTGCTCTAAGCATATTTTGTATTTGTTTGCCATTTCCTAGTATGGATTTTTTTTAATACTTCCAGATCAAGTGTGGACAGATATTGCTGTCAGTGATAGGTTAACAAAAATTCAGGCGAAAAGCCTAGCAGCTTATTTTCTCATGACTTTTTAAAGTTGAGACTAATCCCTGTATCGTCATTTTTGTAAACAAGAAAAATCTTTGCACACTGCTGTATATTATAATGAATTACATGTCTGTGGCTATTTAAGTCTATTGGATCTTCAGACTAGGAGTTTTTACCACAGGGCGTTAACGCTGTCATGTTACAGTTCATCTTGGATGTAATTTTTTTTGGTTAATCTGTGTGTGAAAGTATCCTGTACTTGGTGGGTTTTTGTTCTGTCATTAAAGCATGACTATAAGAACTCAGAAAAGTGTTGCAGACCCACTGGGTTTTGTAATCTAAACTTTGAGCATATTCAGATTCAGCTGAACAAGCACAATAGGCATTGAGGTAAATACTGCCATATGTTACAGTGAGTACTACTTTTACAGTGTTAAAGGGGGAAGAAAAATCAGCTTTGACCGTTGTATGCCATTCTTTCTCCTGATACCTCTTCACTTACAGCTGGCAAAGAATTATTTATTTTTTTTTTAACAGTAAGAAGCTATTCTGATGACAGTTAAAATTCTACTCAAGTGTTTTGGCTGAAGTATCCAGTCCCAATCATTAAAAGAAAAACCTTCTTGTTCAGCACATATTATACATGATGCATTGCCATTTTCAAGAAAATTGTTACACTTTTATTGGCCTTTTCTCAAAGGGGGGCAGGGTTATATATAGTGTTGAAGTGCTCTATATTCTTTCTTTTAGACGAAGTGCTTTATCTGTGGAATAGGAAATGACTACTTTGATACTGTGCCCCATGGCTTTGAAACACACACGCTACAGGAGCACAACTTGGCCAATTATTTGTGAGTACAGTAAAAATGAACTCCTCGCTAACTCGTGACCCTGGTAGCCTCTGCAAGTACCTGATTAGCTCTCTTGCATAAGTAAAAGTCAGCACTGTTCGGCTTTGATGTGCAGTCATGCTGTCTAAATATAGAATTCTGTGGCAGTGGGAGCAAGGAATGAACGAACTTCATTACCTTTGTTTCCAGCTTGGTTGTGACACACCAAGTTTGTGTGAGCTAAGGGATGGAAACAGGTAAGTTAGGATGTGGCTGTGGAGGTGTAAAATTGAGCGTGTTGTGTAAGGTACACAGGAGCACTATTACCTGCCGTGGAGGCTGATAGAGAGATTGCACAAGCAAAGAAGACCACAAAAGAGGGAAACCGTAATTGAACAAACTATTTTGGATGGAGTGCTGAGACTGACTAAGAGAACCCAACAAAGGGAGGTGGAGGAACTGGAACGAGGAGCTAGAGAGGGGAGGGATCAGACCAAGGGCATCAGGTCCACATTGGCCACCTTTGGCAAATCCAAGCAGAGCAGCAGTGACCGCTAAACTCCATCTTTTTAAATCTGGAAATAAAACCGTTTATCAAATCCACAATCACTGTATTGTACTATCTCTCTTCTGTCAAATACATATGAAAATCCAGTGCCGAAGTGTATGTTATACTAATGCTGTCAGTATGAAGCAATGGATGGATTGTGACTTTGTGTCTGTAAGCTGGCACAAATGTGCACAAATATATTCCAACTGTGTGTATATATAATCTGTATGTGCACAAAATATTGCAACTGTAAAGTCAAATATCCCTACAAAGAACTTCCACCTGAAAAAATGGTTGTGCAAGCAAAATACATTAAAAGCAATGTTCTGTGGGATTTTTTTCCTGCTTACAAAGTACTACACAAATAACATACTACAGCATACTTACCCTAAGTGCATCATCCTAAGGAAATGTTTTTTTCATATTTTTGTGGAGGATCATAATTTATATTTTTACATATGTTTGGAGAGAACGTCTGTTATGAGTGAAATTTTGAAATCATCACTTAGTGTCTGTCAGATATCTCAAAACTCCAAGACTAATGTATTTTTAAAATTATGAGTTCTCTTCTGCTCCTATTGGTCTTGAGTTACATACACTAATAAAATATCTCAAACTTAGGAGAAATCTCTTAATCATCTTCAGCATTTCTTATTCATTGTGGGGAGAGGGAATAAAAAAAGTTCCAATGGCTGTTCTTTGTTTACTTCCAAGTTGGTGTTCATGGGCAAGAAAATGTCTATTATAATTTTCAGATTAGTGTTCACGAGCAAGAAAATATCTATTATAATTTTCAGATTAGAAAGCTTAGAAAATCTTCATTGAAACTGAGTTGCTATTTACTGTGAGTCAAACTGAATCACTTGCATTTTAGCACACTATTCATTGAACAATGAGTGAATGTCAGCAGTGTCAGGAAAATATATTTAATGTGTCTGGGAATATTATCATAAATATAACTCTGGAACTGGTACATCCACAAACAGCATTATCACTGTAAACAACATGCTGAACAATATTCATCGCTTTGTGGATTGCCTAATGTTTCCAAATACTCTATTCATAATAGCTGTTTCTTTACTTGTAGGTTTTTTCTGATCTATCTTATTAACAAAGATGAAACAGAGCATACAGGACAGGTAGGTTGAAAACTCTATGAATGACAACAGTTATTAAGTAAGACTGGTTCTAAAATAAAAATCATTCAGACTGACAAAACTAGGAGTATTCTAATGATTAGCTCCCTATATAGTATGTAACTTAATTCTCATGCTTCTTTGGTTTCTTAATGTTAGATTGAGTATCAGTTCTGTAGTACTTTCTATTCTTATTTTGTTATTTGACCTGTTATTCTTAAATTGTTACTTTCACAAAATAGAAATGCAGACTGTAAACAAAAATAATGAGAAACAGAACATTTAAGCATCTTGTGAAAGCAGCACTCTTCATTTCTCCATCTTGATTCTTTTTTAATAGTTTTTGTCCTTTATTGTTATCTATATGTCATCTTCTATGTCTATTTTCATGGATAAGTCCATATGAAAGAGCTTGTGCATATATTTAAAATGAAACTTGTGAGATAAGTTTTCCCTGGAGGTTTTATCTTTGCTGTGGTTCTTTCAAACTTCTGGTGCTTCCTTGAACTTCCTTTAAGTACACTTAAAGTCAGTAAGCAAATACGTCAAATTTACAGAGTACTGTGTTTTTCTAGTGATAGTCTTGCAGCTGACTAAGCGAATGTTGCCATGTTGCAGATCAGAAAACAAAAAACCTGAAGAGCATTGTATACATAGCCCTGTAGACGTGGGTCGAAGGGGTGATTTGCTATAAATCTATGTAGTTTACTCTTTCTGAACTCTGATGTATGTACTGGGCAATTATAATAATCTGCTTTGCATAAATCTTCTCAGCCTTGTCCAGTATCAGATATTATGTATTTGCTTTGCTATTTTTTAACATCCATTTGTCATTTGAGAATTTCATATTAAATGAGACTTTTTAAAAAGCCTTTTTTATTGGCATTTTCTATTTTCTTGGCATACAGCGTGTCCTACTATATTCACTGAAGCCAAATTTCTGCTAACTATTAAATTTTGATACTATTAGCTGATAATTTGAAGATTTACTGCATAACTTGTGTAACACGTCCTTTCAAGCATGGAATTAGTGTAATAGAAAGTGCATTTAAGTGGTGTGATTAGAATGGAAATAAACTGAAATATCCTTTACTATTCTCCAGACTGTCTAGAGACAGAGCCTTTCCTGACCAAATAATTAGAAAAAAAATGCCACCACTGATTCAGAAAGTGTTGCTCTGCTAAGAAATACCTTTTAAAGACCGTTTTTGGTATTGTGTGTAGGCATGTTTTGAAATGACTGATGCACAAATTTAGTCAAATTTCTATGACAGAAAATATTCTGCTTGCCCTGATTTTTGTCTCATGGCCAGCTTTAATTGATGTTTACAGTGCTTCTGGATGTGCAGTGATAACTAAACTACATGGTCCTCTTCTATGTGTTTCCTTAGTGCTTTCTGAGTAGGTGACAAAAATCTAAAAGCTATTCTAAACAGATCAAAATCATTAATAAGATTTTGTAGATTAATATACATCAACCTGATATGCACAGAGTCAAAGAAGTGAAACAGTAAATAAAAAATTAAAAAAAAAAAGTCATGGTTAGTGCTTTCTCATGTTAAATTATTTAAATTGTGTTTCTTTCAGGAATCCTATGTTTGGAAAATGTATCAAGAACGGTGCTGGGAGTTTTTCCCTGCTGGTGATTGCTTCCGAAAACAGTATGAAGACCAGCTCAACTAAGCAGACATGAGGATTTCAAGACAAAAATACGTCCATGTGTTTCCCAACTCTTTTGGGAATGTCTAAGAGATTTCTTGAATCCCCAAATCTGTGTGCTTTTTGGAGCACCAAAGCTCTGTTTTTAATGACCCAACTGTGCTTTTATTTTCTTGTGAATTTGTTTTGAGAACACTGGAGTAAAGAACAATGAAAAATAACAGTGACTCTGGAAAACAAACCAACCACTTGCACACACACAAGATATCCCTATACATATACATAACATGCACACATAAGAAGAGACTAGAGACAGCTTATTTCTGAAACTGCCAGATGATACCCTTGTCTGTAAGATCACACATGGGGTGACATGATAGCAACGCTCATTCAGTCTGTTTATTTCATCATCCTGGAAGGAACTATATGTAGTTCGCAGAGCCCTGTAAAGGATTGTTGTGGACACTAAGTTGTGGGGAAATAGTGCCTTACTGTATGTGGGTTGAGCTATGCAGAAGATGAGTGCATGATGACATCATATATTTTTTTTTCCTTTATGTCTTCCCTTTCTTCCAAGTTAATATTTATTTTGTGGTTTTGGTGGGTTTGGGAGGAAGGGGTTTGATTGTGCACATCTTTTTAATATGACTGGAGTGTCTCAGGACAAGATTAGGTTATTCTCATCAAGTTCATTTCACATGTACCTTCCTCTTTAGCTTTTGCTCTTATTTTGGTAATGCTCTGATACAACACTGCAACTTTATGAAATCTTTATATGAAAACAAGATGACTGCAAAAAACACTTTAACAAGAAATGTTTCATTGCATGTTTATTATGCAAGTTTAAAACAATCAGAAAAAACAATCTTCAGAAGCAAGTTGATGAACATGAAAAAACATTCACAAGAATTATATCCATAGTAATAAAGTGTTGTGGGCTTTATTGTACATCTGGAACAAGTGTCATCAGCCAACAATGTATATGTTATGAATTTGACAGTAGTTTTGTTTTCTTTTCTTTTTCTTTCTTTCATTTCTGCCACCTGTGATCAATAGTGGAGTTGAAGATTTTCTTGTCAAATCATTTTTTAAAAGCAAAGCTGAAGCAATATCCATTCAGGGACTCCATCAGTTGCATCACGAAACACCAATGATGTGTACATCACTCCATTTTGAGTCCTTTTCAATTGTAATGCCAGTCTTTACAAATAAAAAGAGAAGATTCAGAATGGAAACAAGCTGGTTTTGGTAGCATTTGAGGTCTTTGTTATGGAGTCTTTTATTAATCCCTGAATTAATTACATCTCCTTCAAAACAGGATTAAGCTGCTGTTTCCTTAATGAAAGGTTTTGGTTTTGGTTTTTCTCCTGGACTTCTTGCTGTTCTGTTGCTCCACCTCACTTCTTTACAGGCTGCAGTTTTTTCATAAAATAAATTGGCTGTATCAATATTCAGTTATAACTAAGAAAAATTGTAACTAAAGAAAGAATCCTTTAAAAATACTAATTTTGTATCTTTAAAAGCCTGGCTTTCGGTTCAGCAGATTGTGAATATTGCTACTCTGAAATTGGGATCCTGATGAGGACTCTGGTAAAATTCTCTCAAATTCTACAGTATTTGAGGCCAGAGGCTGGGCAGGCTGGTGATGGTGGAAGGGGCAGGTACAGCAGCTACGGTTTGTATTCGGGCTTGAAACCACCTCCACCCATTGTGGAGTATTCATTCCAGCTTTGTTTCCTCCCTGTTTGGCACAGGTCCATAAAACACTTTTAATGGGCCTTTGTGGGATTTGCATGGAAGATTTAGAAATGGGGGACTGCAATGGTGTTCCTTTTGGGGTGTACCACATGGGAATAGTTGTGGTTTGACACACAGGTACACGCACTATTTTGGTTTGGCCTGTTTTGTTGAGAAATCCGTAGCTAATGATTCTGACTGGTATTTCAAGACCCTTTTGTCTCGAAAGTATTCGAGATCAGTGTTCACTGCTGAAAAAGGATGGGAGCTGGCTTGGGCAGAGCTTCAGAGTCTGGTTCATGCTGACCGCTCTGCAACGGCTGTAGGCTTTCTGTGAGTCGCTGAAATGAAGCGTTTCTGCTTCCATTCAGTGCACAAAACTTACCACTGAGAGCATTTTTTGTAACACTTAACACATCTAATTCAAGAAAAGAAACTCACTTTGAAATTATGAGTATATGTCATGGGAGACTGGTTTACTTTAAAAGTATGTGATTCCTGTGACACTTACTGTATCTGACACTAATGCGCACCTTTAACAGGATGGTATTACTCAGGCAGGCCGCATACGACTTGATACAGACCATGGTGTCCAAGGTAATACTGTTTGTTTTAGACAAAGCTGAAGCAAATTCTTAGGTTTTATTAAAAATTACTGAACTTCCTGTGACAAACACAACTTCTTTGAATGTTTGTGTTGTGAAAGTGTCGGTAAAATCAGCAAGGTGATCATATGAATCCAGCCAACCAATGCAGAGGCTTCACTGCTTTAATAGTGGTATCAAAAGAAATTGACATATGTGTCCTATATACTACTGCAAAGTACAAAAGAAGGTAATAATGTGTTACTTAAAAACTGCAGTTTTAAATCCAAGGAGTTCAATTTTAGTGCTTATGTATGTGATATTCAAGGTTATAGTTACACACATATTTGTGTATGCTAATTTTTTTTTTTCAGCTGTTAGCTGAATTTACTGACTCTGCCAGTGAAACTCTAATTTTCAGGATGAACTCTTGCCCTTAATTGAAGATAGCAGAGAGACAACTGTTGCTGTTTAGCTCTGAATGCCGAAAGAAGGGAGAAGAGCTCTAAAACTAATGATCATAGTGCATACCTGTTGTTTTCGGCAAAGAAAGAAAGGAATGAATGGCAATGAAAAAATGAAGTAAGATGGAAGAGTGGTTGAGATGTGATTCGTTTGTGGACGTTGCTACCCGTTTATATATTGTTCCACTTAGAATTGAGCTACCTGACATTTCTTACACCTTCTACCAAAATTCTGTTCTTATGCCTTTCCTTTCCCTAAAACCTCGAAGCTTAAAGTCTGTGTTTTTTACTGAGATAATCACAGAAAACAGAAGATAAGAAAAGGACGCTGTAAGATCCTTGGCCCTTGCATTACTACAAGGCTAATCGCTTCATCTTGGTCACTAATGTGCTGTTTAAGTTGTTGTCGAATGTTTTCATTTGGGGTATCTTCCTACTGTTATAGGACCCTTACTAATGAATAATGGCATTTTGCTTATGAATTGCATTAACATTTCTTTCTACAACTCATTTGATAACATTCCTACGATCTTCAGAGACACTGAATAATTCCCCTTACTTGCACAATCACCTGTAAGGTAGTCATAGGATTTAATATTTCCCAGGATTTTTTATTTTCTAAAGTAGAGCGAGTATTGATTTTTTTTGTTCATCGGCCAAAACAAATCTAACTGTGGTGTCCAGAACAGTCTCTGTCAAAGGATAAGACATCTGTCACAGAGAGCATGGGTCAGTGTGTTCTTTCATTAAATCTGTCTAATATTTATGCTCCTTCAAACTCTCTTCTTGTCATAGCCACTTTTATTTGTATATTTATTTGCTGCTTTTTCAGTTTTCTTCAGCTTTTCTAAAGCCATGCTAAACCATAGAGGCTTGGTTGCAAATAGAATTTCAAATTATGTCATCTTACAGTCATTTCTTACTCAAGATTTGAAGATATTTAAGCACAGATATCCATCTATATGTGAGCCTTTTTTTGCAGTTGCCTCATTTTTTTTTTTTGAAGCCCCTTTTTCTGTGTTTTCTGGATAAGGGTTTTCTTTGTTGTGTGCAGAGTGATTTAACTGTGTCTATGCAATTTCTTCCATCTAGTTTTCTTTGCAATTATCTTTTCGTTAGTTTGGATATTTGTTTAGACAAAAGGGTGTGTCACTCTTAGGTGGTAAAGAAGGCCCTTCTCGGCAGTTGTTGAAGATCTCGGGCAGCCAAACAGCATCATTCTGCCGTGCCAATGGAGGTCAAGAGTTGAGCCAATTGTTAATATGAACAACTTGCTTTTGTAATAACATAGCCATGGGCTGATCTGCAGTTACAAAGGTTTGACCTATACATTTTGGTGCTGGATGGGAAGATCTGAGCTAAAGTTCTCCTGGAAAAAGTTTTGAAGTTTCTGAATCGTAAGGGGGAAAAGCTCAAAAGTCCACAACTGCAACAAGCTGAAGTACCTGGCTATCAATCCATTGTGTAAATGCTCCAAATTTGTGCGCAAGATGTAGTTGCTGTGTTGCTCAGTAGAAATATAGACTAAACACCTCTCTCTTAGTTATATGTTAAATAAGGACCTTTGGAACACTGAAAGATGGGTAAATAATGGTCGATCATGCAATTTGAGGTTTGAAATAAATCAGAAGGGTTCAATTAATTGTTCTTTACATAGTGCTGGTAGGATAGAAGGAAACTGCATGAGTTGCACTGAAAAAAAATAGGACCACCCAGGGAGAGCATGGCAATTCCTAAAGTAAAAGAAAAAATGACTAGATGAAAAAAATAGCATGAGAAATAACAAATATGAAAGAAAGGTATTTCTTTCGTCTGTTGAGAAGTGGGATTTCATCATGAAACCTTCGATGAGCTCTGCTTCTGCACTAACTCCTGTGATGGAACTTCTGTATTTCCTGTTAAACTCTGGAGAACTGTGGGTATTTTTCTGCGATACTAGATGATGTCTAGAAAATACACAGATAACAAGCTTTTCTAAGAATAGCTTTATAAATGAAAAAGGTTGAAACCCAGAATTTTTATGAAGTGTGGGTTTTTTGGTTTTAGATATATATGGATTCATTTTTCAGGTTTTGGGGTTATTTTGTTTTTTGTTTTTTGTTTTTTCTAATGCTAAAAGCTGACTAGCGCTAGCATCTTTTCTCGTTCCTGCTCAGTGACTATGTTAGAACAATGCTGTGGTTTGCTTTAAAATTAGGTATTGGGCATTAACCCAGGCTGGTCACACTCCCTTCTCTCTCAACAGTTACTATGCTAAAGTCTTGTGATTCCTGCAGCTTCACCTTCTGTAACACCTGGAGACAGAAGGTAGAATTCAGCAAAGTATGAGGGTTTTTTTACTTCAGTGTCTGATAATTGCATCAGCAGGCCTGAAGGTTTTGTAAAGAAAAGGCAGCAATGTGAAAGTGGTTTGAACTGACTGGGAAAAGCTGCTGAGAACTGACTTCACTGTTACAGTTAAGTATGCATTGTAATAAAAGGTGGATAATTTGATTTTTCTGTGTTTATAAAATGTTACTATGATAAAGTAGGTAGTGAAGTTAGGGAGTACCCAGGAATATCGTAGTAAGTAGACACCCTGTATCCTATGAAGACATCACAGTTGATTTGCTTCCTGCAGTTTAAGGAATGGAAAAATAAAATGAAAGGGCTTGAGATTATTTTAAATCTTGCAAAAACTAATAGTGAATAGAACATGATGTGAGCGAAATGGAAGAAGTAAAGGTTCATGAACTGTTGTTGTATTTCTTTGGAGATTAACAAATTGCAGTAATTGTGAAGAAAGTGTCATTCGTGGCTTTGAGCCAGCCTGTGCCCATCGTGCAGATCAGCGGGAAGGCGGCAGGACGGGTGACACCTGCAGTGGCGTCCGCTGAGGCTGCTGGTCCATCCTGTGGTAGCGTGCCCAGGCTAGGCTAGGTGCACCCGGCTCTGGAGGAGTCCTTTCCCCACCCAGCTCAGTGCCAGAGAAGGGACGACAGCTGCCCGTCTGTGTCTTCTCCGTTGATCACTGGCACTGTCCTCTGGCAGCAGGCTGCATGCCGCTGGAGCTGCCCGTACACAGGCACTTGTAGGCACTTCCTCTTCAGAAGAAATTAAATTAATTAGGCAGGTGCTCAGTGCTGACAACAAGGCGTATCCTTTAATCGGGTGGTCCATCCTAATGGAAGGAAAGGATTATATCCACTGAATAGGAGATAAACGAGTGGTGTGACTGGGCCATATAGCAGGCAGTTGGTTTTTGGCTCTGTCCAAAGAAGATAAAATTTCAGGCTCCAGGTAAAATACTGTGGGCATTTGAGGTATCTGCAATCTCTATTAGAATAAGTGGCCTTGTAGATTTTATGTAACGACTGAGCTGTTTTTAAGTGCTTCACAATGTTGCCCTAAGGTGCTAGTTAGCCAAGTTTTTGCGGTTGAATATTAATATAATGTTAAAACCCAGAACTCAGTATGGTTCCTAGCTATTTAAAAAGATTATTTTCCTTGATGCTCAGCTATGTGCCTTACTTTAAGCTGATTCACGTGGTAGGTAAAATGATTATTTATCTTTCTCTGGAGCTTTTAGGTTTTAGAAAATAGCAGTTTATAGTGTTCTGCGCACATGTGGGAAATCGCTCAGTGTTTAAATAGATATGGCAGAATGGAATGAGCTTGGGACGGGAAAACAGACATTGAATTTCTTTTCTGCAGTGGGTCTTTATGTTTGGGCAAGTGCAGAATTAATAATAATTTAAATATAAGAATGTCAGGATAGACCCATCATCTCAGAACTTGCCTGTCCCTGGCTCAGCCTTCGTTGTTCTTAACTGTGATGAGGCAGGTTTATTTTCTATTTGGTCAGACTTCTGCCCCATATCGAGAAGGGAATATCACCTTGTTTGCAGTACTTGAAAGTGACTATATAAAAAAGCCAAAGTAATCCTAGATGATTTCAGACAAAAGTGTAATATAATTTTCTTAACTGTTAGTCTTTTGCAATTAAAGAAGCCTATTTCTTGTTTAAATTTTGCTTCTACAAATGATTTCAGGTTTCCTCTAGAAAACAGACCGTTATGGTGAATATCCAGATGGAAACAAGTCTTTTTAGCTTTTTCCAAATCTTTACTTGTCTGGATGACCCTTAACATCTAAATAGTATGCAAATATGGGATAGTTGGAGGCTTTCCAATATTGGGTGCTCATGGCAATCCTCAAAGTGTATAATTTATGGTCTATAAAAACGTTGCTTGTATGTGCTTCATGGAACTGATGTAAAGTTAATTACTCTTTTTTCATAAATATAAGGGTTTTGTAAGAAATCCTTGTATGGTCTGCAGCTGCAGTAGCCTCTTGTCTGGAGTTATTTATTTTCAAAAAAAAATCAAGGTAATAATACGCTTGCCAGACTAATACGCACATTTCACCCAGAACGTTTTTGATGATAGACGCTATGAATTTCTTGCCGTAGGAGAGTTAAAAAGGGCTGGTTCATATAAGCTTCTGAGGGGCTAAACTGAATGGTACTGCTCAAAATGTGCTTCTGCCTGGGGGAACTGCTAGAAAATAATTCACTGTAAGTTTTTGTCCTGTTGTTTGCTGTTTAATTTGTCAACGGGGGCAATGTAAGCTACAAAACCTAGAGCTGTGAGAGGAACTTGCTGTATAAGGCTGTTTTGTAGTGAATATTTTGCATATATGATCAACTCTGGATCAATGGTGGTCCAATTATCCCGCTTGCCAATTAACCATGATTAGTGTGTAGAAACATCTATGCTAGCAGTGTTTTGACCAGAAACAGTAGACAGATTTATTTGGTGGGCTTGTGGTCTTACCGCTGTAGACTGGTGAAACTCGGATTTCCCTGAGCCCTTGTCACTCTAGCTGACGACTCTTTTTTCCTTTGCATGCTTCATTGTATCTTTCTGTGCCTTAATTTGCATTACCGGGATCTGGATTATTTTTGTTACCCGAGATCCCTGTTTCTTTGCTATACGTCAATCGTCACATGGTCCAGAATCGCACATGAATATAGCCAGTGGGGCCGAAGTGATGCACCAGAACTAATCTGATGTGGAGAACCTGGGGCAAGCTGAGTTCTGGCTCAGGCAGCTGGATCTAGGCTGCCATATTTCCAGGTTACATGTTCCCTCCTTCTCCTCTGTGGACATGGCATGCCAGAGAGATGATACGTATCTGTCCAGTTGAGTGGGAGCAATGAAGGTTCCCAACAAATATAGCAGGCAGGAGATGGCAATCGTGAACAAATAAATGAACCAGCCTACAAAATTTTTACACAGTCCTGAATGGCCCTCAGGGGAGTAAATGGCCTGTGTGGCCTGTCCAGCTAGAACCGGGAAATTCTGGCACAAATGCTAGTTAGAGAAGAATTAACTCTTTTTGTAATGGAAAAATAGCCAGTTTTATGCATACATTTGCCATTAGAACCTTTATTAATGCTAATGGTGAAGTTATATAGTACCCTCTTAAATGAATAATAGAGTGAAATTAATTTACTCAAAATTTGACCTGAAAAGGTTGATGTTTCCGTATTGCTTTTGCAATTCACCTGTATTCTTAATATGGTACGAATTAATCAAGGTGGTCTACTTTGGAGGCATAAAATAAGCTTAAGAATGAAGTTAGGAAGAAAGGTTTTATTTTGAGTCTTGTAAAACCCATACCTGTTTACATTTTAAGTGAAATAGAGAATGTCCCGGATTTTCTTGTGAGTAATGGTTACACTAATGTGTTACAGCCCCCAAAGTTAATAAATTTCTAATGAAAAACAGTGTCTTCATTTCTAAATATTCATGGGGGCAGTTTTGGTCTGATAAATATTTTTGCATTTCTTGAAAGAGAACGGCCTTTGAAAAATATCAATATTGTGTTTTTAAAGATGTTTTTTTCAGGGTGGGAATCAAAGGTACAAAATACACAGCTTAATTGCATTAGAGAATAATACAATTGTAAATAATCTTTTTTCATACTTATTTTTTGTAAAAGGTTTGAATAACCATCTTTTAATGTGAAAATTCTTTTGCTATTTTAAGTTTTGGATTTGTTGTAACTGCTCATCATTTATTGTCTTTCCTGTATAAGGTGGGTTTATTTGTTGTTTTGCTTCAGCAGATTAGCATTTGAAGCATTTAGAAGAAAGTGTGTCCATGACTGGCATTCTTATTCTGAAAATGCATTTTCTGAAGGAATGATTGTTTAATTTCTCCTAATGAAGTTCAGATTCTGTATCTAGTTGAACCTCTGTGGAAGCTTATTTTGCAGTCATAATTTGTGTGATAGAAACATCTTAACAGTTCTCCATGTCGATATGCAGATTACTGTCACTGGCTCCCATTCTGTGGGAGGTATTCAGTGGAGTTTCTCTGAAAATACACCTCTCTTTTGGAAGGCGTCAGTGGTGTTTAAATGTTCTTTTTTTAGTGATTACTTTTCCTGGTAATAATTTGAAGTTCCACTAAAACCAAATGAATTTCTTCTTTATCCTACGAAAGTGGAAATAAAATAGAGAACGCAGCAGAGACGATTGTTATGCCACTGTATAAGTCCATATTTGTCTACATCTTGAATTCTGTGTGCGGTTCTGGTCCTCTCATGTTGAAGAGAATGTAGTAGAATTGGAAAAGGTTCACAAAAGAGCAACAAGGATGACCGAAGATATGAAATGTCTTCTGAACAATATACAATAGCTTTGTACAAAGGACAGTTGCATTGGATAGGATTCTTCAGTCTATAAAAGAGATTACTGGGGAAGAGTATGATACCGATACAACAGAAGTCTAGAAAATGATGAGTGTGCTCGTGAGAGTGGATGGGAATTGGTTGTGCTAGACTACGTAACAAGGGACAAAAGGACTAAGCAGTGGGTTCTGAGGTTTACTCTGGACATTAGGAAAAACCTTTTCGCTAGGAGGGGGTGCAGCACCAGAACAGGTTATCCAGGAACCCCCACCCTTGGAGGTCTTCATATCTGAGTGGGAAGCTAGACTTAAGTGACATCCAGAAGTCCTATCCAAGCAAAATTTCTTTGATTCTGTAAAAGGGAGTTACCAAATGGGTGGTTGTTCTTCGCTAATCATCTGGTTATGGAGACGGTTCATGCTGGATACAGGTTGCTGGTCTTCGTGTCCATTTACTCAGATGCAGTACAGCTACACCACTGTTGTATGTTAATATCTGTCCTAAAAGTCTGTATTGGGCTCTTTTTTTTTCCAGAAGTATGCCGCGATTGAGAAAGGTAACAGAAATGGAAAAGGCTTTAAACACCGGAGTAATATTTTAATTTCTTTTACCTGGAATCAATTTCTAAGTTCTCAAAAATTTGGAAAATAATTCTAAGACTTAAATTTTATTACTTTCATCCCTGAAAAGGAATAGGACAACTCCCCCTGGAAGTTAATAATCTGGAACATCTCCCCTACGAAGAGAGGCTGAGGGAGCTGGGCTTGTTCAGCCTGAAGAAGAGAAGGCTGGGAGGGGACCTAATAAATGCTTATAAATATCTGAAGGGTGGGTGTCAGGAGGATGGGGCCAAGCTCTTTTCAGTGGTGCCCAGTGACAGGACAAGGGGCAACGGGCACAAACTGAAGCAGAGGAAGTTCCATCTGAACATGAGGAAGAACTTCCTCACTCTGAGGGTGACGGAGCCCTGGCCCAGGCTGCCCAGGGAGGTTGTGGATTCTCCTTCTCTGGAGAT
>Ga0181612_155730_pt1 | contig 19479 bp, 9 predicted proteins | sample HoacroProtozoa21_FD_119630 | JGI IMG/M metagenome (GOLD analysis project Ga0181612, IMG submission 119630) | Hoatzin crop microbial communities from Cojedes, Venezuel. Combined Assembly of Gp0051906, Gp0051904, Gp0051908 | reverse complement strand
TTCATCATATTTCCTCTCCCCTGTCCAGGTGAGGAGAGGGAGTGATGGCATGGTTTTTGGTGGGCACCTTGCATTTATCCAGGCCAAACCAGAACACTAGTAAAAGTCTACCCTTCAACAGACTGGCTTATGCCAACGCAGGTGGTGCTTCTATTCCACTTTTCTCACTGCTTATTAGAGGAACACCATCTTCTTCCGTCCTTGAAGCCCTTCCACCCAGCTTCAGGCACACACCTTCACCTGCTCTTCACAGCAGTTACTCTCACATCCTGTCATGCCTCCAGCTGCCCTGCTTGTTTTAGAAAAGTAAATATACTGTTTTCCCCATGCTTCAGATTCTCTCTCCTTCATTTGCCAGTCTCATAACAATGCCCTAAATGTATTCACTAGCCAACATCTTAAAACCACTGCTTCCCTAATTTGTACACTGTACTGTCTTGTTCTTATTTGCCTCTGAAAAGTGTTTAGGGGATAGTGTTTGAAGGATGCTGTACAAAAACATGTATTGTGCTATAAATCTTAAAGTACAACTAAGACAGGTACAAAATTATAGGGTACAAGTAGGTGGTTTGAGAGTGCATGCTTATGTAGGAGGGAAGTATGATTCCCTTTCATAACAACCATCACTGGGGAAAAGTGTAGCTTGTATTATTCAAGTGGTCAGGCTATAGAGGGCTCGTGTCTCTTCAAATCCGTAACTCAAAAGGTCAGGTTTTGTTAAAAGAACATTGAGAAGATCGAGGCCCCAAAGCCCTGGAGACTCTGTATATTGTCTCCAGAGAGGACCCTGCCACTTACGACAAAAAAGTAGAGAAAAATGGTCAAGGGCAGCATATGAGTCAGTGGCAGGAGCAGAACAAAACCAGGGACTCTGAAATTTCTGTGCTGTGTCATCTACAGAAGGAAAGACAGGGAAAATTTGAAGTAAGTCTTGTTTAGGCATAAACGGGAGGAAGGCAACCACACAGAAGCAGAGTAATGTTTTGCAAGGGGCTGTCGCTTTGAGGGAGAGGAGCTATCTTTCTCAAAGGCAAGAGGAGAAAGGAACACTGAAACAACCTGAAGGGCGTTTCTGTGCATTTCCCAGTGAAGGGATGTGTCAAGGCTCCATCTCACAGCCTCCTAGGCCAGTGTCTCTCCCCGAGAGCACCTCCCAGGAGGCCACATCTCACTTCAAGCCCACCTTTTCAGCTTACTGAATAATCACAGGAGCTGCTCAACCTTCCTCACTAACTCTCCTGTCTGGCTTTATGCAGAAGCAGAACCCAGTCAGATTATCATCTCTGTGGGGAACGTTCCTCAGTTTCACCTCAAACTTCTCACTGAGAAAATTTTGATATCCCAAATAAAGTGACAAGGGGTTGAACACCTGAGCCTGGTGCCCAGAGCAGTCCCATTATCTCTGTTCTGCCACTGGGCCCAGTTTATTCAGCCTCAATGCTAGCAGCCTGCTAACAGACAACCCTAAGAGCTCTCCTCTCCAAACCAGGGCCTGCCTCCTGCATTATGTAACATTCCTCCACCTACAATATTCCTCAAGCTGAAAAGCTGTTCTTATAATAGATGAACATTCTGGCTGGACACTTATTTTTTTTATGTTTAATTCACTTTATCCATTGCTAATTTCTCTTTCGCTGTATGCCTGTCAGGAATTCACATCTCAGCAATTCACCGAGACATGAAGCAGCCTAAGCATATACCAGGCTTCATAAAGAGCACCCCAGTAGCTCAGGGTTGCTGACAGAGCTGCCATGCAGTACTGTGATCTGCCTCTAGATGCACACTCCTCTGGGGTCAGAGAGGGTAACCATCTTTCAGCTATACTTCCCTGTCTGCTGCCCACTACCTCCCGCCGAAAACCTTTGTCCCCATGCCCTCTCTTTCTGGCATTATTACTATTATACAGTAGCCACAACAGACCCCCAGCAAAAATCTGAAATCTCTATGTTAAGTGCTGGGGAAGGATTTGCTCCAAGAGCCTCCAAAAATAGATGGCAACAGGGGAAGGTGAAAAGAGGTTGTGACCTGCTGCTTCACGAAAGGGGAAAAGCACAGAAGGATGAAAGGACTTGCCCATCAGCACTCAGAGTTTGCAGTCGAGTCAGTTGCCAGCTGATTTGCAGACTTTACACACACAACAATCCTTCTTGCCAGCAGAGGAAGCAGGAGCATCAGCATTGTGCACACCTTCAGAGGCAGGCTGCCAGCACCACACCAAACAATCCCACAGAGGTTACACAACAGGTCACGACCAGAACATCCCAACAGGAGTCAGAGATAGGCAGAGCTCATCTGCCATCCTGATGCCTAGGACTGTCACTGCAAGAATTGCTGTTCACCTCACAGTTATTTTAAAGTCCGAATTCCCCCAAACAGAAGCTAAAATAGGTTATCATATGGAAGCAAAGAGCACTAGAATTTGAACTCTGTGCAATGTACTTTTAATATGCTAGCCAAAATTGAAGCATCTAACCAATGTTCTTTTCATGCCTATAGAAAACAAATACATCGTTTTTCATGGAAATAATCCTCTCCCCCTCATGTTTCAACCTCTGTATATGTAATCATATCATTTGCGTATGAGCAAAACATTTCATTCTACTGAAAACTATTAGTCCAATGTGGCATGAGCTCACAAATACTTCCAGTCAACACAAATTGTATTTTGCAACAGAGGAAAATATTCAGCCTCCTCCACTCCTTAAATCAGTTCTAATTATGAGAGTAAAAGAACCAGAGATGCCCTCAGCAATGGCAAAGTGAGTGTTACTCTCAATACAGAGAGTGAACAGGCAGAAATAAAGCAAAAAGTCTTCCTGAATAGGGAGCAAAAGGATGTCTGGGGTCAATACAGCTTCATAACATCAAGGGAAAGTTATTTATGCCCTTTTCTGAGGGTCAGACATGTAAAACAATTATGGCCCTTCCCAGCCACATTTCCTCCAGCAGTCTGTGAAGAAGGAAAAAGGAAACACCCGTTAAATAAAAAGAGAAAAACCCAACAAGGGCATCAAAATATGCAAGTGATTAAGACTTGCAGCCATTAGATAAACAGTCACTATATGCTGCTGATTTATTTTGTCTTTCCCAAATCAATTTCCAAGTGATCATAAACATGAACTCATATCTGGCATGAATAGTTTCATAGATCCACATCACACATTTGGAAAAAAGTCTGAAAAGTCTGTTATCCCAAGACATTCACAACAAAACACACTCGCCGATAAAGTTGAATACCGAATCATAAGAGAACACAGAAATCTAGCCAGGTAGGTGGACTTTTTTCCACAGTGACATATAATCAAAGCTTACAATTGAAATTTAATATTTTCTTCCCTTATGAACTAGCCATGAATGAGCTTTGAGACCACTGAGTCTTTTGGCATTTATTAGAACTCTTAGCTGGGTGGGTGTAAAGCCTGACTTTCAAAATCTTCTGCTTTCAGAGAAGACAGGTGGGGTTGTCCCCAGCTTTACTAATCATTTATTGTTGCCATCCATACTGAAGAAGTGCATCCAGGCCCCAGCTGGGATTGGTCGCTCTGTGCTCAGCTTTGCAAACACGTACAACAAACCAGACTGCTCCTTGAGGTGCAGGTCCTGCCCCCAGCAGTGGGAAAAGGAGGCACAGAGCCTGCACAAGATGCCTCTGACCTCACAGAGCAGCAGTAGCAGAGGTAAGAGCATGGCAGTACCCTAGCTTTGCCAGCCTTCTGTAAAAATCTGTATTCCTGGTCTGGTCAGTGAGACTACTGCTTTGCTGGGCTCAGGCTGGACACAAACAACACAACATCCAGTGTGTTAATAGCCATAAAATACAGACCTATCTCCCCCAAACCTGGGTACAGTAGCTGGCAAGAGACAGGGGGAAGACAGAGGAAGAGAAATGCTGCACATGCGGATGTGTCCCTTATTTATGTGTGTTTGGGGGGGACGCCAGGGAGCAAACAGCAGCAGCAGTAGAGTCTTGGACCTTCTTTACCACCACGCCACAAGGAAATACCATTTTGGTTCTCTGCAGCATGTGGAGCTGGGGCATAACTGAACTGCAGTCTTTCCCCTGCCCTTATGACATAATATCTTCCTCCCTGTAAACACGGGACATGCCAGGTACACAGGACGGCCCAGAGGAAGGTAAAGGTTTTCTGACAGAAAATACAACTACTTTTGCACCATCTCACTAGAAAATAAGTTATTTCAGGAAAAACAGCAATCTTTTGCCTCCAAGGAAAGGAATTATTGAATTGTATTTTTAAAACTGCAAGAAATATTTTGAACCATATGCAAGAGAAAATACAGTACACTGGTGGTTGCACATGGAGAAAAGTTACTTCCTTGTTCCTTAGCAGCTTAAAAACTGGCAATTAGCAAATCAGTATGCAAACGTCATCAAACTTGACAGACAGAGCTACAATACAGTAATAACACCAATGCAAAAATACAAGAAGCAAGAAGAACAATAATATTTACAGAAAGCAGAAACAGCAGGTAAATATACAGCAGAAACAGTATACATCTTAAGTGTTTTCAGTGTTGCTCTCAATGTAATTTGCATTGAGTAGAACGTAATGGATCTTGGAAAAAGGCATTGTGCAAACAATAAATATGCTACCTGCCACAAAAAGGTTAAATATGGAAGTTGTAAGACAACAGACTGTCAGCCAGAAGTGTGTTGAGTCAATGAGACAGTACTGCTCAGTGCACTTAGAGGCAGTTTTAGCTTGCCCTTTAGCAAAAGTTTGTATATATCAACACTATATTACAGTCACTTCTCAAAGCACTAAATCAAAGTTTGTGTGTTATCCTCAGCACATTGCTAACACCGCTAAGAGCTCATTTCAGCCAAATGGCATAAGCCGACACATGGGCAAAGGGGGAATATTCTGCAGAAACGCAAATCAAGAAGGAACAGTTTAGTGTTGACTTACAGACTACAAGAGCTTGTGGTTTAGTCGTCTTTTTAAATTGTTGACCTTGGAAGAAAGGGAGCCGACAGAAGGGAACTAGCGAAGTCTCCTGGCCGGTATGCAGAGTTTGATGGGCAACTTGCCCAAAACAGACCATAGAAAAAAAAGGAGATGCAGCAGTGGAAAATATCTGTAGTCAACATAAGCAGGTGCTCCTTGAAAGTCACACTGACACCTTCGACTTATTGGGCACTTTCCACAGGGCTGCACTTGTCCATACCGGCACTGCGTTTTGCCACTTTTATGTGTGGCATCAGTCAAGTGATGCAGGAAGATGTAGAGAGCAGAGCTGATGTGATCACATCACAGAATTGTCTTGAACAGTTAACATGATACCTCATGAACATAGGGACGCCCCAATCCAAGAGGTTTACGGCCATATGACATTTTAAGGCAAAAAAAATTGTGCCCTGTCATCACCTAAGCAGTCTTGAAAAAGTCTCCCCCTGCTCTTGATAGAAAAAGCTGCTAAAATAGGGTCATTTGATTAGCTGCCTTAGTACTTCCACTGAGCTCTTCCAAAAATTCAGTCCTAGGGAAGAATAAAGCTAGAATAGGGAGTGAAATATAGCAACCTGCTTCCCTTAGTAACTATTACAACAGCAAAAGAAATTGCCCAAGTAACTGGATCGTTGAATCCACAGATAGCAGAACAGGCTCATCTTGAGATAATTCTTCTTTCCTTTAGGTAGTTTTTGTTCTTGTTTCATTTTCTTAAGAGCAGGAGGAAATTTGATGGAAAGCAAGACTTGATACTAAAATATTTTCATTTCCTCTATTTGCTGTTGAAGTAGAAGAGGATTTAGTTCAGCATTTATTTTTTACAAGGCCATGACCAGACAGACACAACTGGTATTACACATTTCTATAGGCAATGTGTCACAAAAGCTTTGCTGCTGATTCAGTAATGTTATCCGTGAGCACGCTAATAAAAGCATAAGCGCGTATGTACACACACAGAGGCACCTAAAAGCAGTAGAGCAAAACAATTCTCTTGGAGTAGCCATACACGTCAGAGTCAATCTCTTTTCACCTTATGCCTCTGTTCAGGCACAGAAGCAGGGAGCTGCTTCTGTGCCTGAACTAGGATTTTATATTAGCTTTCAATTACCTAGTGTACATTTTAAACACTTCCCAATTACCTTTGGCACCTCTCTCCCATTACAGTCCCACAATTCATATATGGGCTACAGTCCTTTCCCAAACTCCAGTGGAATACAAGAAACAATCTACGTAATAAAAGCAGCCTGCCTATAATCCTAGGGAAAGGGGACATGTTTTCTTGCCCTCTGATAAAATGTCACCCCCTCCCCAAACTGAGCTTTCTTTGGCTGGGGGATTTCACTTCATCTCACTAATGATTATCTCCTCTAGCAACAAATAGAAAGACTCCAGATTGATTCTGCAAGGATATTTATTACCCAGGGTGCCCTTTGATCCTGTTTAGTCTAACTGAGCCTGGCACACAGCTCCAGGTTGCTAATGTATTTCTACCATAAACTATATGTGCAGACAGATGGAAGTTACATGATTGCCTCCTTTTGCTGCTATTAGTGAAGCAGTCAGCTCTTTACTTTTACTTATAATTTAATTATTAGGCATATGGAAATGTTAAAAGCACTGAAGCCAAGGCCTAAGCACAGATTTCAGAGCTCCTTCTTTCACCTTCAAGCCACCCCTCTCTGCTTTTCAGACTCCTATAACTCCTAAAACAGAGCCTCTTCAACAGCACTCAAAGAGATCCCTTTGCAAGACATGCTGGGGTGGGCTGCTGCCTTGGGGAAGCTGCACTTCATTTGTGTGGAATCAGCGAGGTGGAAGAAGCAGGTAGCAAAACGTCTCCTGCATTTCCACTACTACAGGACAACCAACAGAGGCTTTTCTGGTGACAGCTGATCCCCATCCCAAGAAGATCACTAGCACTGACTTCCTAAGCCAAACAGCTCAGACACATATGCCCCAGCTGTCATTAGACTGGTTAGCTTGGGCAATGATTTAGCATAGCTGGAGATACTTTAACCTCATCAGCTAATTGCCTGCACATTTATTCAACAACAGCTCTTTGAAATGTCAGAGATCTAGTGAAAATTGAGATACTTCAACTCCTGCCTGTTTTTAAATATCAAGATGCCATTAGCTGTGCTCATTTCCCTCTAGGAAGTAAATGGGTGGAACAATGGCAATTCCTGGGCTCTTTGCATCTGTCTTTCATATCTGTCCTCTCCAGATGCCCATGAGGAGAAAGACACTGCTCTCCAGGCCTCTCCTCCATAAAGCAGGCAGGCACAGGCTTCAAGATACACTGGACCAGGAAGGGCTGGGTGAGGGATGCCTTCCAGCCATTATATTTCTCCATGTGCTTTTCATCCCAAAGGAAGCAGCACATCAGCTATGGCCAAGATACAAATAGCTTCTGGCTGGTTTAGGTGCTCCTGATGCACTGAAAAGGTGAGTCTAAAGACCTCCTTTCCTGGTAGTGACAGAATCTTCCAGCGATCTTCCAGAGAAGACCCAGAAGAGAATGACATAGCTCAGGCTATGGCTCAGACAGCAGTAGCCCTTGCTAAATGGAGCCCATTAAAATAATCTGCACTGCAGCCCAACCTTTCCTGCTGTTTCATTATGTGAAGTTTCATTGTTTTATTTTACTGTTTTCAAACTGAATCCACAATAAAACAAACCCAAGAGCAGAAGCAAACCAAAGAGAATGGAGGAGGTGGAAGGGGAGGACAGGAACATGACATTCATTTTCCCCCCTGAAAAGACATCTGACAATTTCTGTTGCTGAGTAAGTGACAGTCATTCAGGGGGATAGGTGAATCCCTGTCAATTAGACAGAAAAATCAGATCAAACCTACAACAGGAACTCTGTAAAAATAGAAAAAAAAAATCAAAGGAACAGATAATCAAAGCAAACAAATTGTACAGAGTAGTCTAAAGCACTCTTGGCCTGACCTATCCCAAGACTGAGTTGTATCCTACTGTGTGAGAGGATAGACATAAATGTTTTGATAGCAATGGGAACACAGCCATCAGTGTCCTCTGGCTTAGAATCACTTCTGTACTCCCATAGACCTTATGCATCTCATGCGGGGCCCTATATTGAATTGAATATACAATTTCATGTGTATATTACACATGAAAGCCACCTTATCTTTGGAAGGTCAAGTGCCTAAATACCTGGTGACACACACCGTGCAACATCTGTATAGAAAGCATGTTCTCATTTTACTGTTTGCTCAGGACATGAGAAACTTGTCACCTGCCACTGTGCTCCCTTTCCCCCTTCTCTCAAAGGCTGAAAATCAGCAAACTAGTTCTCCATGTCCATATTGGTGCACTGGAAAATTCCACCCCATAATCTTACTGTGAAATTCAAAAGCACAACTGCCATTGTCTTCAACAGAAGCACAGACAGGACTTTTGTGTTCCCAACAGCACAATCACATCTGTGTATCCTATTGTAAGCACTGATCCCAGCATTCTGGATTCTCAATAGCTGTGAGTTACCACTAACATTTCCCAAAATTTGGATTTTTGCCTCCTCTCCTTGCTTCATCTTTTTCACTCTTTCAGAAAAACCTATCTCTCCCTAGCTCGCACACTTTCTCCTTTGCTTTCCTTTCCCTCCAATAGAAGCCTATACTTACGTTTTCCCTTTCTCAATTTCCATTCTCTGTTTAACTGAGTTCAATTTAATTTAAAACAAATTACTTTATTGGTGCCACTGAAAGACAAGGATTGCAAAAGCCATTATAAATGTGTACAATCCACACTATGTAAAAAAATATTTACAGAAGGAATACTCCAGCAAATGGAATCAATACATTCCACATAAAGCATTACCAGGAATGGAAAAAAAGCACTGAAGTCATACTCTTAAGTGCACCGCAAGCCTACTCAAAATTCAGAGCTGATAACATGTTAGCACATAATCAGCAGCATCCCAGTTCCCACTGCTGTTCTTGCCCTGGCTTCTGTGCCCTAACTCTAGCAGCAGCCTTTCACAAATCAATGATGTCTATTTCAAGGATTCTGGGCTGAGAACTAGAGCTGTTTCCTTTGGATCTCTTCTCACTGCACTGCTGCCAATAAAACTACAGATCTCCATCTCCGTCACTTCTGAATCACATTTCAGAGATGTAGCAGGCAGGCACCAAGGGTGGGGAGAAGGTATTTACATAGTAATTTTAGACCTAAAGAGGGAATAAGTCTATGGCCATTTTTAGAAGGCAGCCTTATGAGATCTGTCTCCGAACACATTGCCTTGTTTGTCTTTGAGTCTTGTCTATAAATAATTATCAGATGCCTAGGGACATTGGTGGCAAGGAAGACTCACACCCAGAAGAGGAAGCAGATGCCTAATTACAGTACAGGAACTGTGCAGTTCCACCCTTCATGAAAAAGCCCGAGTACTTCTCTCAAACTCATTATAGCAAAACCCTTCTTTTCTCATTATCATCACACAGCCAGCTAGCAAACCTTTGCCTGGTGAACTTCAGAGTCACCTTGAAGCAAACAGTAGGCTGCATGAAATGTGGTGCCGCTCAGCAAAATCAAAGCTTAGAACCCAGTCCACAGGCACCAAGGATGGGGTTGCAAAAGATTAAAGCATCTGAAGTTAGTGTAAATGGACGGAGATTTTCATAAGCTACAAGGAATCTGGGGGCCAGATTACTTAAAGGAGGACATAGTGCCTTCTCTGGCATGGACCCAGGGGGGCCAGAGCCAGCTACCCTCACCACTGGGTATTTCTGCTTATTCCTAATCTTTTCCTTCCCTAATCCACTTTTCCCATTTTCCCACACCCGTGCACTCTAAGCAGCAAAGCAGACTGCAGTGCTAACGGTCCCTTCTTGCTTCCCCACCAGGCCAGAGACAGTCTTGCTTTGAGATGCCAGACAGTTCATTGGTTTTGTTTCTCCCTTGCTACTGTTGTTAGATTATTGGCTTATTTTTCTGACAACTCCCAGATGCCCCAGGAATCCCAATACAGGCAAAATACTCTCGGCTCTCTGAGAAGAAATTAAATTTTCTCTAAGGAAGAAATCAGAGCATGTTCCACTCACTGCAGAGATTAAGAGGCCTCTGCTAATAGTCTGTTTTCTAGAACAGAACACGGCAGTGCTGCCTCCCTGTCACTGCACTGCCTTGCTCAGCCTAACAGCACTTCCAGGGCTGCCTGAAAACTGCACAGCTTTAAAAGGCACCTTCAATTTCAGATCATGCAAAACCCACGTACACCTAGTTTCCCTTTCTTTCCTCCTTCCCCTGTATACCCTTTCTCAAATAGTTTTGGGGACAAGTGATAATCCAAAGGAGGAGATGAGGCTGGAAACAAACAGGAGACTACTCTTCCTTTCCAACCATTTTCTCACTCCATTCAACCCAGATGAGAGTGGATTTTAAGGAAGATGTGCCCAATAGCTCAAGACACCAAGGACTGGGTAGATGAGCCCTTTAAGCTCCAAGCTGTGGATTTGAACCCTGCCCATTGAACTCCCCTGTCTGGGTATTCACACTCACCTCCACAGTTGTTGACCAGTTAAACTCTGAACGGCCAGTGATCCAGAAACATTTTGGATTCTCATCCAATAACAAGGAGGAGTTTTTGACTTAAAGGACACACAGCACTACCTTACATGCCAGCTTTCATGGGAAGTCTTCACAAACAGACAAGAAAAGAGGAGGAACAGTTTTGCCAAGGCTTATGGAGGATGCCCGTGAAATAAAACATTTCTATAGGACAAGTCTTCCTTCCTTTCATGTTCTTTGGGATACAGCAGTGTAGCACTCAGTGGACCATTGAAGTAACTGTCCAGGTGCATTCAGGTATAGCCCTAATAAACTTCTTTTATTCTTTAACTGATTGTCAGCAGATACTGTTTTCTGGCTTTTTCCATCTGCTAACTGAAGTGAAAAAAATGCTTGCTACCCTCCCTCCCCATTCACAGTTTGCTACATGTACAGTTTACTCAAGGGCGGGAAAGACAAAGCTGCAACCATTCATACAGCAAATCTATCAAGCAACGTGCTCACAAAAATAGCTCCACCTCTGACCCAGCACCTGGCCAGCTCCTGCAAAGCATTACATGGGGTTTACTCTGTAATTCCGCAGCTAAGTGGAAACTACAGAGGAGAAGCACTCCTGAAGCTATGAAAAAATACTGAGAATATTTGCCAAAGTTAGAGCAACAAAATAATGGCAATAAATACTAATAGCTGTTAAATTGTGACTGGGAAAGAAGTATACATCCAGTGTCTGGTTTAAGCAGGTATCTAAGGATACAGCTATCTAACACAAGCCATTTATCTCACCCCAGAACGCATGGGAGCAGAGGATCTGTCGTAGGGAAAAATAACAGCTGCGCTTTTGAACATCTGATGTACAGTGCATGCCATGTAACACTGCTACTCTGACAGCTGTGCCTCTGCCACCTCCATGTCAAGTAACCCAAACCTGACTAAAGTCCTCAAGGTACATCCTGCCATGTGAAGGACACAGCAGCATGACAATCTGCTGCCCTATCCTGCCAACCTTCAGGGAAACAGCGCATCTAGAACACAGGAGAATGCTTGTGATTTTAATTTAGTTTTGCCCGTCATCACTGGAAACAGAGGGCTCTGCCCAAACAAACACCTGCCTAAACTTTGGCAGCTCCTGGTCTCATTTCCAGGCAGTCTTCCACAAGAGAGAATGTTCTCCCCATACCCTCAGCCAGTGCTGTCCCTACAGTGTTCCTCTCCCTTCCTCCACAATATTTAACCTGACTGGGTATTTCAGGGGATGGAGGAAAGCTGTTTCCTCCCCTAAGACCATTTGGCATTCTTTGCACCACACACCACCTCCCAGGTGGATCTAGGCTGTCTCCATTACTGTTAATTGTGCCTGGTATATTAATCACTCCACATAACAGTGATAAATGTCCCTTAGTCATCTGTGCTTCACTTGATTTTGGTCCTTAACTGTGTCACCTTCTGTTTCAACACACTTGGGTTATAGATACCAGCACCCACCATGATATTACTATCCAGCACATGTCCCATTACAAACATGGCTCTAACCTCTGCAGTAGCTTTTTTGGGGTTTCAAGGTAACATTAGTGGAAGCCAACAGGAGACTATCTCCACTTCTGGGATTCAAAGCTAATGAGAAGATCAAACTTTGTTTTAAGCTGCAAAACAAGACCAGAACAGACTGGGATTCCTCGGCATCTCCCTGCAGGCTGCTGGCCATGTGCAAACACTATCCAGACTCACAGTCCAACCAAAAGCAAGTAAGAAGACCTGAAGAGGGACAGGCCTTTTCCCTAGTAACATTTTCCTCATCCCAGGATTTAGAGATATGCTGTGGTGCAAGAACAATGCATGTCAGCCAAAAGTACCCTGAAAGAACCCAAATGTATGCCTGAGTCCAAAAGCCCCTCCTTAAAACATCCCGCATATTTCCATCAGAGACTCTATGACCCGGGAATTAAACTAATTTCTGAGAGCATCGGAGGAGTGTCTGTTGAGCTTGTGATCCCTTCCGAGTGCCTTAAGTCCCAGTAAAGTTACAGCCTCTGGTTCATGAAGAGCTACCTGCCTGTTAAGAATCCCAATCAGAAATGATGCAGATGCATCACAAGAGTGGGAAGAACACCAAAGACTCTCACACTGAGAGACTATTTGCCAAAACTCCATATGCTAGGCATATCCTTGCAGTTTGTTTTCATCCAGACCTCTAAGCTTTATTATAATTAACCACTTGCCAAATACGACCTGGTACTTACAGATGCAATGATTTCAGGAAAGAATTCTCTCCTTTAGTGAAATGAGCACCACAGACTAGAATAATTTTTTTCAAGTCTATAGCAGACTAATCATCATTAATAGTGATAGTTATCTCCTCCTTTGGCTTATGTGCACTTAACAGCAGATTAAATGCTTGTAAAATAGTTTCCTATTCAGCATATACTGATTGCTTTCTGTCGAAATATACTATTCCTCAGAGCTGTCACTGTGTGGGACTCATTACCCGAAGGCTTTGGTCATTGACAAAACTGGTAGACCCCACTCTGCTTTGAATGAAGCTTTGTAATATAGCTTTTGTCTGCACTTTTCCGTAGCTCTGTTTCTTACTTCTCTCCCCCTGGAAGCCTCCAAATAAAAATGGATTTCATAGCATAATGCAAACAAAGCATGCCCTAGAAAGGCCTCAAATGTAATTATGGATGATGTTCTTAGTTTAAACAGTATCTTCATGGCTGCTTTTAACAGACTGATTTCTCAGCAGCGGTGGGTACTGCACAAGACTAAAGGGAGGGATATCAGACCCAACTGTCCCAGCCCTGGGGCTCACTTCACTAGCCTAATCTTTCCCAAGATTAACTATCTACTCCCCCCCTGAAATCCTCACACCTCGCCTTCAGAGGCAGTAGTTAATCTTCGAGGTGAGGGCAGACACCATTTCTCCGTTGCTCACTGAGGTGCAGACAAAGCCACCATTAGCATCCATCGGTGCCCCAGCACTCGGCTACCATAGTACCCCCTCCTGGGGGAGTGGGAGAACATCTGGCCACGCTCAGCCCACCACAGCCCTCAACAGTGATGAGATAGAGAGCGAGCAGCAAGTCACACAGCACACTAAAAGAAGAAAAGGCATTCATTTCAGCAGCCTCCTTGGAAGAGAAACACATATTTCATTGGTTAAATAGACAGTCCTTCTGTGCTCCAATTAAACAACTGAAAAAGCAGGTACTTACCAATATCAGTGCTGAACAGGTCACTGTGCCCTGTAGGTAAGTCTATTCAGACTGACATGTAAATTCTAGCCTTACTTGCTCCTTGCTTTGTCCTCAAATGGGCTAAGGAGCACCCAACAGCTGTTCTGATACCCATCTGACACATCACAGTAAGATTAGGTTGTTGAGAAAGAGATAACTGAAGTATCTGTGAGGAGGAAAATAGAGATGGTTTGTAGTTGGAAAAGAGCCATCCTTGAATCTGAAGATCCACGCTTTCCCTTTATTCAGAACATAAATTGTTCCATGTCTGTATGGACCAGGATTTAGAAGGTGGCTGGAATATGGCTCCATCTATTTTATTACTGCTGCCATATAATAGCACTAAGATCCTTTTCCTTCTAGCGTTTACAGACTGGGATATTGAGGAGAAAAGTAAAATACTGACCCTCGAAACAGAAACAGTAGATCTAGACAAATTGCTGTATTTGCCCTTCCTCCACTTAGTGGTGTTAATGACTGTCACCCAGGAATGCAGCTCAAAAAGCTAAGGACAGTTTCCCCACAGGAAGGTACACCTTGCTGTTGTCTTGGGCAGTCATATATGCAGAAAGGTCACCTGACGGCTGCCACCAAAAGAGCTTACTGGGCTGCATGCACAGCCAAACACTGTGGCTATGTCTGTGTTACATAACAGATCGCAGCATGCTTTGTATCATCCAAGACACAGGAAAGATGAATATGCAGGCAGGGTGAAATACAATAGGAGAACAAGGTGAGTGACATCTTTACATCATTTCTTTTCAGAGTAGGGTCCCATGGAGGCAGGATACTTGCATAGAGCAGGGTACGCCAGCAGAACAGGTTGCCTTGCTGAAGTGCAAAAAGCCAACAAGGTGCCTGTTTCAAACAAACCTTATCCTTTCCACTTGCCAGCCTTCTGTTGTCTGAAACAACTCCCCTATTTTCTCATGCAACTGTTTACTAGGGCCTACTTGAATCATTTTCTGGTTTGCAACCCCAGAAGAGCAGGATTTTTCATTCCATACATAAAGCAGGGACTAGGTCTCTCCTTCCGTCCCATCAGCCTACAAGGCATACAGCTCCTAGACTATCTTGCAGCAGGAGGTACCCACAATTTTTCAAGCACTGTGTCAAGGGCATTTAGATGAAAGGCCAAAGCAGCAAGTTTCCTTACCTCTAGTGAAGAGACAGCTGCATATCATACCATTAATGACATGATCCGAGATTTGTTTACTGTCTGGCCAGACACATGCAGAACAACAGGTAGAAATAAATGTGCTGTGGTGCTCCAGCACAGAACACTCATTTATCAGCTATGTTCAGCCCTTCCTCCAGCAGGAAGACCAGAAACAAAGGCAGCAGCTCCAGCTCAGAACACTCATTTATCAGCTATGTTCAGCCCTTCCTCCAGCAGGAAGACCAGAAACAAAGGCAGCAGCTCCAGAGAGCATGCTGCGAGTTAGTCCAAATTCATAAGAAAAAAGAATGAATGAGCTAGAAGATATTTCCCCCCCTCCTCACTTCACCTACATCATGAACTTCCTAGCAAGCTCCTCCATTACTGAAAACAGAAGATAGAGGTCATTTGACTCCCAGGAGGTAGGACAACAATAGGTCATACTTCTGTGATACAGTATCTCTACATCTCAAGTCAAGTCCCACATATGATCTGTAACTTCTGCAGAGCTACCAAATTCTAAAAACCATACCAGAAGAAAAGTGTCATAGAAGGTGTTTCTAAGCATCTTGTTGGAATTTGCAGAGAAATCTTTCCTTCTAAAATGAAAATGTAAGATAGTGTCTTCTGTCACCTGGGGGTGTGCAAAACGCAGCCTTTCTAGTGATTAAGTCACTATAAAGTAGCTAAACCAGGAAAAAATACTAGGTCTGGTGCATTCATGAAGAGAAATCCCTGCTAAGAATACTTCCACTAAAGCAGCCAATCTAGTTTAACTCCTCACTAGAGCTGTGCTTTGAGACAAAGTTCCTGCTCTAAGACAAAGCTCCAGTCCTAGGAAACAGAAAATATATGCCCTCTGAAGTTATCAATTGCCTTTCTTTTGTACATCATTTTTCATTTAGCTAGTTTCAAACACCTACTACCCCACTAACTAATTGAAGATCATTTTGAACCCTAAACATAATCAACCACATTGTGTTTATCACCTGTTTCTTTCCCTGGCCCTTGAAGTCTCCAGAATGTTTAATTAGCAGACCTACAGTAAGAACCATTTACTTGAAGACATTAGATCATATAATTCCTGTTGGAATCAGACAGCCACAGTATCTTCACAAATCTGGCATCAAACCTTGTGTTTGAGACAGAAAATGGAGAAGTTCTCTACCAAGGAAATTGCTGCAATAGCAAAGAACTCCAAAGAGAGACTAGGTCCTTGGTATCCAAACAAACAGCCTAAGGCTAGGCAACAAAATGAGGCAATTATAGATAATGACCCAACGTTTATCCTTTTCACTGAAGCTCACTGAAATGAGCAGCATTATATTGAAGGTATATTTAGCTTTTGGAGGGGCAGAGCAGGAAAAGGATTGCATGGCTATTTCCCCAGTTAGCTTTCCTCCTAAGTACTGAAAGGAGTTCTTTGGTAGAAATGCAGGTAATAAGAGCAGTGAACAGATAGTGAAGGAAAAGCAGTGAATGGAAGCATTATTTTTCCATCCTATCTTAAGTCTGGATTCTTGATCCCTCAAAATGCTTTTATGCTTTTATTGTCTGCAGGTTCCAGCTCAGCAGTTCCTACCACAGTAGGCATAGTAAGAGGCAATCTGCCCCTAAACAAAAAGCAAAATGATTCTCACATAAGTAAAGGAGAACCAAGTGTCCTGCCCCAGACATACAACTGCTCATCTGGGGAACAGACCATCCCAAGTCCCACGTGTTTGGAGATACCTGTGTACTCAGCCACGCTATTGAGTCAGAGACCAGTTCAAGATAGAGACAGCAAGAGGAGGCTACCAAGAATAATGACAAATGACTCAGTGAGCTTACACAGAGGTGCTTTTAGTTCACGGATCCATAAGATTTTGCTTTTCTTCTGTTCCAAATTTATACCTACCAGTATAACTTGCAGCAATCTGGAGGGAGTAAGACTTCTCAGGGATATTTTGCAACTTCCACTTAAGCTCAGTCTGTCTTTATATTCACTGTCATCTAAACTGTGAATATATTATATTTTTTCCCCCCAACTTTCCAATTTTGTCATCTACCATCAGTGCGTCATTTATGTGCAATACTGCCTAGATGGGAGTGTGGGATTTTTATTTATTTATTTCTTATTCAAGAACTTCACCTTAATGTGTTATAATACAAAACATAACAGCCATTACTGGGTTGGATAAGAAAGTTAATATTTCATTTTCTGTGTTTTATGTCCTGATGACTTCCTACTAACATCAGAGGTAATTCTCACATATTTCACTGGGAAATGTAATGGGGTGGAAAGACATTCCCTAGCTCTGCAATCACTATGCTAGCTGAGACACAGATGGAATAGGGACTTGCAGAAATGCATTGCTGGTGTCTATTCTGAACAGACTTTCAGCATTTTATATAAGATACCAATATGTTTGTCAGGGAAACAACATCAGACATTTTCTTTTTGTTGAAAACACAAATGAGAGAAAAGGAATGGATGCGTTTACTGAGATACAATCTTTAAGTTAGTGGTGTGGAAAATTGCCTTGATACTTCCTGAGTAAAATGATCAACTGTATTGAAGTTGAAGCTGAATATTTGCATGAGACTTTCAAAAAGAAATCTTCATCTTCCAGATAAAATTGCTCTATGTCCTGTTTTACTTGTCATAGAAGGATGTTCTCCAAGGGATAAGAACTTAATGGTAGACCAATTTATTTTGGGGGCAGAGGAAAACATATTGATCAAGGGCTACATAGAAATAAGCTACGTAGAACTGGAGACAAATTGAGCTGAACACGCTTTGAGGAAGGAAATTTGATGGTTTACAGGTCTGGAGTATGATCCTTTCAGCTTCAAGCTGCTAGACTGAATCTAACTCACATTGACCAGGAAATACAAAACTATACTAGGCATGAGAAATTCAGATGACTGATGATCTCCCTTCTTTCTATATCAGTCTACAGGTAGTCTTTCTATAACCAACACTATCAATGATAACATGTAATTTCAAATTCATCAAGAAAAATGAATAGCATCTAGAAAATGAGTTAAATAACATGGTCCCACAAAGACAGATCAGCTAAAGAGTATACAAACAACTGAAGAATTTTTATTGCCAATATAATTTTTTCACTATAAGCAGAAAAAGATCTCTTCCCCCCCCATCACAAACAATCTTGTCCTTTTAGGTGAAGTCCAACGAGGTTCCTTCTTGACCGCAAGGAAACCTATTGCTTGTTCTTCTGCACATTGAGATTTCACATGCATTTATTCCGTGTTACCAAGCAGGGTTTCTACAGCCAGCCTTCTCCATTAATGCAGTTCATAAAGGTTTAAAGAGTTATTTATTTACAAACCACCCTGCCTCCCCTGCCTATAAGTTTTTAACCCTGTTATATCTTGATTAAAATCCTAACACTGGCAGACCTCCTTTATCCTCAATTTTTAGATTTCATAAGACAATTCCCAAACCACTCCAGCAGAACACTTTCTCCTATGGTACAGGTAGACTATACTTAGCCCCACAGGGTTCTCACTCATGTAATCCTGTCTCAGTCACATGACCTGGCCAATGGCAGAGCCCAAAAGTTCCTTTTCCCTCCATGAACATCACAGGCTCAAAGAGATTTCTTTTGTAAATGTGTGTATGCAAGTCTATCCACACTTCAACAAGTCTTGCTGTTGGGCATCTGAAGTTTGTCAGGCTGATTTCCAGAAGCCCTGGGACAACATGAACCTCACATTCCCTGTTAGATCTCATCTGTCTGGAACATTGTGAACAAAGATAAGTCATCTTTACTTAAAGAAATAAGTAAAAACACATAGAAAGCCATAGCAGTCCCAGGACTTTCATTACAATTCAAAGGAAGAGCTCCCTGCAATGGCTGTCAGCAGCGTGGCTGGCAATCTGAGCAAGCCTTGAACACCAGTTAAAAGGAAGCTCAGTCGAAGTAAGGGGGGTGACACAAATAATCCAGTGGTCAACTCGCACCAATCAGCTGAAGTTTGCATTTCCCAGTTCCCTTACTCAGATCAGAAGCAGCTACATCACACACTCCAACATGAAAGCTCATGCTAGGGTCCTTTTTTGAGCTTGAAAGATGTTGTCTAGCATTCCCCACTCCTCCCTTCTCACTTGCACTCCAATGTCCTCCCTTGCTCATTGATTTAATTATTTATAAAGTGGAGCTCTAGTACTCTAGTTAATCTCTTGCACTCTCTTCTTCCCAGTTAAGGTGAGTGACAAAGCCAGTGATGCATGCGATATTGATTAAAGTATTGATTAGCCTACAGCATTCACCATCTTAAATTGAAAGACTCTGCTAGTCAGCCCCCACTACCCCCCAGGGCATCCAAGCTGCAGAGATGCTTGGGTCTGTCTGATTGTGTTGCTGTACCTGCAATGACAGATGCACAACTCCACTCAGTGCTAGGGCACATAGAATCACAGAACGTTCGGGGTGGGAAGGGACCTCTGTGGGTCATCTCGTCCAACCCCCCTGCCGAAGCAGGGTCACAGAATCACAGAATCACAGAATAGTAGGGGTTGGAAAGGACCTCTGTGGGTCATCTAGTCCAACCCCCCTGCCGAAGCAGGGTCACCTACAGT
>Ga0181612_182554_pt1 | contig 19483 bp, 9 predicted proteins | sample HoacroProtozoa21_FD_119630 | JGI IMG/M metagenome (GOLD analysis project Ga0181612, IMG submission 119630) | Hoatzin crop microbial communities from Cojedes, Venezuel. Combined Assembly of Gp0051906, Gp0051904, Gp0051908 | reverse complement strand
TCTTCTCCAGCCTCCCCAGAGTGGAACCTCAGCTTTTATAAAACATCTTTTTGGGGTTGGGTTGCAAAGTGACTGGAGGATTGCAGGATGGTAGGTGTGATTTACATGTCACAGCCTTTGTTTGAAGTAAATGGCCACATAAATTATGGCGTCTGTAGTCATCTCTGGTTAAAGAAGGTAATACTGTTGTTTGCCGGGCTCATTCTGTTTGCTGTGTTGCTTTAATACAGGCGTAGGCTGCAGCAATCTGCTTGGACATTGCTTTTGAGTAGGTAGGAGCCCAAGCAAAGCTTTTGCTATGTTAAACAAAATGGATGCGCTTATGCTGAAGTACCTTGTGAGGTACTTGGATGCTGCGGCTGTGGGATAGGCTGTGGTGCCCTCAGTTACAGAGTGAATCAAGACACCGAACGGCTTATGAGGCTTCCAATTCTGCTCTGCCCTTATGCGTTTCCTGTGATTGTTTTGGTCAAAATCCAGAATAAGTAGGGTTTATTTGTAGCTGGGCTTGAAATTTTATTCTGAAGAATTAAGAGAATCTTCCTCACAGAGCTTCATCATTGAGTTTGCTCCTGGTGGAGTTTTTCTGCGCTGGCGCCTGTGTGTGCTGTGGAGCGAACCGAACCGCTGGCGGCGTGGTGTCGTCTGCTCACACTGCAGTGGGATTTCACACAACGTTTTGGTTTATTCCCATCTCAGTCCTTTCAGGCTTCTGAGTGTGTCCCTTGCAGCCATTGCAGTTGATGAAGCACTCTGCTAAGGACATCGGCTCAGTTGCTGGTGTTCAGCCATGAAGTACAGCGCGAGCACCTTCTTTCAGTAGTTTTTTCTGCATCCAAGATCAACCACAGCAAAAAAGAGCAAAGAACTTCTCAAACTAACTCTTTCTACAGTTGTGCAGCTTGTTTTCCTGATTAACACGGTACAACATCTCAGCCTGTACTTTGCTTAGTAAAACTTGCTACATACATCTGCTGATCATCTCTGGAGCTTCTGGAGGAGGAAACCCAAACTCTTGCTTTCACTCTTGAAAGACTGACGTTCGTCACAGGTTGAGCTACGTCAGTCCCTGTTGACCTTCACAGGAACAGAGGGTGCTGGGCTTCTCCCTGGCTGGCGTCCCGTGGGCAGGGCTGAGCTCACCAGCCGGTGCTCTCCCACTGGCCTCGAGCAGGCGGAGCGAGTCTCCGCCGACTGCAGAGGCAGCCCTGCGAACAGCAAATTTAGGTGAGATTAATTACCCTCTTCATGAGGAATGCTTGATAGCATCCTAATCTGTGCAACTCGATGCAAGGCTGTTGCTGAATATATGCTACTGTTGTTGGAAGTTTAATATATATAATGATGTTTGATGACTGCTTTTATTTGTGTTTAAGTGGTGCCGAGAAGCTCAAATTGGGCACCTATGCCTGGCTTAGTTTTAACATTTGCTATATATGGGATGTTTGACTTTGCAGGCCTTAACTTATACCTTGGGATAATTAGCATTATAGTTCATAAGGGAATACACAAGAATAAAGGATTCAACAGAAACCATTATCTTTAATTAAAATAACAATTTAACTGACGAATATTTTTCCTGTGGCTTTGCTTGCATTAATAATGCTGGTAGGCAAGGTTATTGGAGCATAATAGCAATACAGGCACTGAAATTGCTAAATAAAAATAGATGAGTCAGTTTCAGTTAACTCTAGTAAAATAATTAGCATTTGTTGAAGGAAAAAAGGACAAAAATCAATATGGAAGAAAAATATTTACACCATCCAGAAGGGATTGAAAAATGAAAGGAAAAAAAAATGCACTTTCAAGTGTCTTTGAGAAATTAATCAGAAAGAAAGTAAACAGCCATCGAATGTTCAGAAATTCAATGTGGTGAAAGTGAAAATCTTTAGGAATAAATAAAGTGGATAAAATATCACTCTGTTACAAACAATAGAAACAAAACCTTAATCATACTAGGAGTCAAGCTTGATGAGACAAAGACATCAGTAACAGTGTCACACATAAATCATTACCGGGCTGTGAGTTTACTGTCACTTCACAGATCAAATTCTTAATTTCTTAAATGGGAAATTTGTTTGCGTGGGTACTGCACAGTTCTGCTGGATGTTTTTAGAGTGTTTTTACTCGTGTAAAGGAAGGAGCATCTAGAAGCCTGGATGTAAAATAAAAATCAGTGGCATAAATGAAAATTTATCAGCGATACCTTCATAAGAATTTATCTTCAACCCTACAATGACCATTTTGATAAATTTTGGTATGCTGAATTCAGGGAAGCTCCTGAAAAACTTAGCTGAAAATTGTGGGAGTTTGGGTTTTGTTTTTTTAAGAGAATATATTGGGCAAAAAGTGTTTCATAGTGAATGTAATGCATACAGCTCAGGGAGTACGTTCCGAAGAAAATCTATTGAAGCGAGGAGCATCAAAGCATTCAAGCAAGACCTTGAATGAGTTATTAAACAGTAAATAGTCTGGGAATGAAGGTAGAAAAATAGATATGAAAGGCAAGGCAGTGGATGTGATGAGCCTTATGCAGAAGCTGTTTTTTCCCTTGGCCTGTAATTTAGATGTGAATTTATTCTGCACAGCATGTGTTATTTATATCTTTTCTCACCACCTTTTTATCTCATGATTTTGGGTTTGAAGTGACTTTAATGGGAACAAGGAACAAGACTTAGCGTAAAATAAAGATGTGATCCTGAGAGGCAGGCCATGGTCTGGCCCCTGTGAGGATCAAGTCCTGAAATATTAAGGGTCATAACAGTTGCTGATTGCCTGCTGGAATTTCTCTTAAATTACTGCTTTAAAACACTCACAAGTTTAAATGGAAAGCGTCATTTCACCCAAAGTAAGCTATTTCTCTTTAGCCATTAATTGGAGAAGGAATACTGTGAGCCATCTGTTATTCGCTTAATTTCTGCAGGTTATGTAGCAAATTTTAGTGATTTTATTTTTCCAGTTCACTGATTTCTCTAGTGATATAATGTTTTGGGGTAATTATTTCAGCTGCTAAAGATCATTTGAAGTATAGGTTTGCTATGAATATACACATGCACAAAAAGCATAGCTTGCTTAGAGGGCAAGTAGAAAGAATATTGGTATAAAGCATTTCATCCATAGGTTATCAATATAAATCTGGCCAAGCCCTGTAATAAATTAAACTTTAAGACTGGAATTTGTCAGCCTATCCAGCCTTGTTTCTGAGAACAGTCTTTTTTCAAACAGCTTGGGAGCAGAGGTCAGAACTGAGGTCTCTTGTCTACAGCATCCCTTTCTGTCAATTCTCTCTCTGTGAATCTTGCAGGTCTTGTTCTTGGTAGCCCATTTTCATCAGGACTTTGCAGCCTTTTGGACACTGGGATTCAGAATCATTGGTCTACAGTTGGTGTCTTAAAACTTTGGGAGTGGGTGAAAAAGAAGGATGTTGGGTGAAAAGAGTTTTCAGCCGGAAAAAGAATCTTTTCCTTCGGAAGACAGAAAGAAAAAAACAAACCTTTTTTTCAAGGAAATTTGTATCACTGTTATAATTTTTGCCTAATAAATAGGCACTTTCATAGAGTGATAGGCTTGCAGACTCCGAGAACAGCTGATGTGAACGTCTGGATAATACAGGCCACGTGTTTTTCTGAAATGAGTTTAGGTTGAAATAAGACATACCTTTCAGAGAAAAACCCTGTCAAGTGCTTAGTTTCTAGTAACGTGACATTTATCACAGAACTGAAAAGGTGTTCCAGATATAAATCATCCTCCCTATGCAAAGTATACACCATATATCTGAATGAATGGTCCTGACTCAGCTTCTAGTTCTTGGGGCTGTTTGCCAGACTGAGGAACCCTCTAAATCCAATTTGTGTTTGGTGTGGTGCTTCTTGGGCTGTGAAGAGATAGTTTTTGTTCTTACATATCTTGAGCACCTTGAACCTTTTCACTTGAACCAGGTTTCCCAACTCTTTCTTCGGTCTTTTGGCTTTTTTCTGAACTCCCTCTGACTACTCAACATCTGTCTTGAACTGTGGGCATCAAGGCTGGATGCAGTGTTGCAGGATTGAATGCTAAGGTGAAGGCCGGTTACGCCATTCAGCATTTCCACATACAGGGATCACATTTGTTCCTTTAGCAGAACATCTTACTCAAATGCCTCTTCAGCTGAAAACCCCGCAGTACCTCCCAGCTCAGTTCAGATTTGTTTTTTTGAAGAACAGAGTCCCCTCTGTGAACAGCGCCGTCTCCATCTGGCTCTGCAGGAGTTGATGCTGGTTGGTTGCGCTGGCTCCCAAAGCAGTCCAGTCCCTTCTGTACTGCTGGCTCTGTCTCCTCGTGATTTAGCCACTCCTCTGATCTTCATCCCATCTGCCAACTTTATTAGTAATGCTTTTATGTTTTCTTGCACATCAGTGATAAAATGTAAAGAGTAGGGCTAAGAACTAACGGCTTTAGGATCCCACTGGAAACACATGTTCAAGAACAATTCCCTAATGCATGACCAATTACTCAGGCTTTAATCCCTTTAATGTATGTCATGTTGATTTTTGTATCATTCAGGTTAATCAAAACATCATGTAGTAAGCACTATCTGAAGTAGCTTTTAGAAGTCTGTTATAACATCTTGGTTACTTTTAGCAACTTGAAACTCCATAAAAAATCAAATTAGTTTGACAAAATCTGCTTGCTATAAGCCCGTGTTGATTGACAGTAATTATGTTAGCCGTCTTTATTTCCTTATTAATCAAGTCCCTCTCAGCCATTTCATTATTTTCTCTGGGATCACTGTCTGGCTGACAAGCCTTTAATTACCTGAGCTGCCTGTACACTGAAAATACTGGCACAGCAGGACTTTCTTCTAGTTGTCTTAAAGTTTACGTCCTCACATATGAACGATGATATTAACGGCACAAGCACCTCTTTTAAGATTCTTGGTTGCATCTGTGGAGCAGATTATTTTAAATGGTGAAAAAACTAAGAAGGGGAACATACAGCTTTTTTGCTTACAGAGTCTGTATCCTTAGAGGATAACAAAAGTACATAGCGGAGTTCACATTGGATGAGCAAGTAAAAATAAATAATAGACATTAGCAATCAGGGCACATTACAGGCAGGCAGAAAGATAGCATGTGGCTTATATGGAAAATAATTTTCTGATTGCAAAAGATTTTAACATTACCTCATTCATTTGGAAATATGAGAGTTGATAATTGCAGAAATGTTACATGAAAGTAGCATTTATAAGTTATTACTTTCTGAACATTTCTCCACTTATCTCTGGGCCTGTCAATCAATATTTTTTTCTCATCCAGTCATCCAAAATGTAAACAAATGAGAAATTGCTGAAGTTTTCTTCCAGAGAAAATTTACTAGAAATCCTTTCTTATATATTCGGTTTTGCAAATGTCAAAGTCTCACTCCAAATTAGCTCTTTTTGCTCTCTGATAGAAGTAAAAGTGCAGCTTTAGTTACATTTATTCATAATTAATAGATGCAGATTTCCAAACCAAATATCCTCAAGGAGAGATCCCGCTTTCTTCCCTTCACACTCTCCTGGCCGCAGTGTCCTCATCAGCTGGGCATTGTTAGCAGAGCTCCCTGGGGGGGCCACCCACCCCCAGCGCATAGGGCTTTGAAGCTCAGCATCCCACAGGCTGGCCTGTGTTCGTGCAGATTTGCCCTGGCAGAGGTACTGAGCAGTAGGCAAGCCCCAGATCAGTGCGAGGTGGCAGTTGCTTCATCTGAGCGGAAGCAAATATCAGCTCAAAGGCGGGAGCTCACCTGCTTTCTTGGAGCCTGTGAGCCTGGAGTAAAAATAGACGGACAAGTGCAGGACCTTGGGGGAGGTGGTGCTGATCTTCTTGCAGACCAACAGAAATGAGGTTAAAAAGATGAAAAAGCTCTGCTGTTCTTCCCCCAGCTGTGCAGCCATTTACCGAGGACCTTCTCCATGGAAGTGGCCCTGCCAGGGTTGTCCTCACCTGGCCGCCCAGTGCCCTGGCCAGGGGCAGGACTGCAGCCACCTTCAACCTACAGACACAGCACGAAGGTGAGGCTGGAGCAGAGCCAGAGTAGGAAATGGGGGTTTTTTTTAGAGTCTTTGGTGAATTGTGTCCACCCATGAGCTGGGGGATGAAGCCGTACAACAGGAAAGCTAACCCTGCTCTGCTGGTGGGGGGGAGATGCAGAAGCAAACCCCTATCAGGGCATCTTCTCTGCTTTTACTGTCTCTGCAGGCTCTCTGTTGCAGATAAGAGGGTTCATCTTGGTCTTGATTCGTTTCCAGAGGAAACCAAATATCAATAAAATAGTTACCTGATTCCGTTTTAAATGCCTGTGGGAGCAGTGCTGTTGCCACTGCGTCTGGAAGCCCCGCCGCTGCCAGAGGACATCTGCGCAGCGGAACCGCGTGACCTGACGCTTCGCTGGGGCTGCTGAGCAATTGGAAAACAGGAGGTGGAAAGGGAATTGGTTTTCTGAGAACGCTCCACCTTTTACAGTACTAACTGCTGCAGTTGATGCCGTGTGTTCGTAATACTCTGGTGCAGGTCTAGGGTGTTTGAGCTGGAGGAAGGTGCTGCCGAGGAGGTGGCTGCCCTGATGCTGTGTTTGCCTGTCGTTTTCCTTAGCTACCAGCAGGTTTTTTCCTGTGCACCAATCTGCCAAACCACGTTGTACTTGGAGGTTCATCGTGCCACCCTTCTCCATGCATGTACCGAGATCTCCCATCAGAAAAAAAATCGGTCGGCTAAAGCATGGGAGCAGACTAGCATTAATTGTAATCAGTTATGGTCTATATGATTAAGGTGCCTCAGTGCTCTGGCACTTACAAGTGTGAAAATATTCATAAAGACACTGAACTTTAAAAAGCAAGAAGGAGTGGTATTTTTTACCCTCAGGTTACTAAAAACTTAGTTTTGTAGTATGTTTACTAAAAAGATGTAATTTTAAAACTTTAGTCCTTGGTCTTGACCTTACAGTTGATGTAAGCAGACTGCTGTGCTCCCCTCGAATGTCACCTCGCTTTGTGTTGGCTGTTGTGTGCACAAACAGTTGGTCAAAACTAGAGGGTAAAAACCCCTCTCAAAATCATATATTGAAAGCCTTACCTTTGCGTCAGGACGTGGTGTTATCTTTGCGGTGGGGGAGCTTATTGCCGCTTCTTAGCCTGTATCACTGCCCTTCACTTGCAGCAACTATGACTTAACCATGACATTGAAGAATCATCCTTACTTAGGAAGAGTTTCGTCATGAGGATGCTGATTTACAGAGCAAGATCGTTGTGCTTTTCCTTGTACTAAACATGGATGGATGTATATTTTTAGATGCTTTTATTTTAAAATGCTTATTCCTATATTAAACCAAGTTTTAATTCCTAATTATTTCTTAGGTTTTCTCATATCATGCCCGTTATTTTTATCTTACGAATAAAATGTGCTCAGGGACAGACGTTTGCACAGATGGTATGTCTTAATGGGCTTTGTACCAGGCTGATACTAGATACTGTTGCCCGTAATAGTTACCTTTCAGTTTTGAAATTCAGAGGTAGTAGCATTTTACTGTTGCTGGTCAGGTACAGTGACATTGGAATCCTGTACAGTTTGTTATTATACTCACTGCTCTTCAAATTAGATTTAGTGGTTATGCCATTTGGGGGTTTAGGTTACCTACTTGACATGTCCTTGTGTATAGCGCAAAATGTGCTGCTTTCATATTCATAAAATAAAATGTGCTGAGAACGTGACAGGTTCTGTATAGCTGTCTCTGAACACAGCATTTTTCTTTGTATTTCAAGTGAAGTCAGTACTCGCACAAAATACTGTGTTAAGATCCCAATCCAACAGCTTTAGAAATCTGGTTTTGGCTTGGATTTCTAGCGCTGTTCCCTGTATCCCCTGTTCTCCTCTGGCTCGCAGGCGGATGCAGCTGGAGGAGTCAGTCCTGCGCTTCGAGAGTTTGCCCGGGGGTAAAGGAAGAAGGGATCGATGCTGCTGTGTTCATATCCTGGCTCTCCGTTGGGTGTCAAGCAAGTATTTCTTCCACTGCATAAATATTGAAGAGCAGAGGGAAACTCCTTACCTTTGAAATTATTTGTCAAACTATCAAAATTTACAGAGATTTTTTACAGAACTAACCTTCTGCATAATTCACCCATCTAATTTCTTATCAGATCAGTCTTAGCAGTTCTTTCTGCTGTCTCAGGCTGTGGTGATCATGTAATCCTATGAAATGTTTGCGAAAACCGCAATTTCAGTTTGTTGCAGAGAAATGTACAGAGTGTGTTATGTCTGATACAGGGATTGATTGCTGTTCTGATAAAAGGAAATAAAATGTTGAATGATTTGTCTTAGTTGCCTATGAAAATGGTTTATTTGACTTGCTCAAATACTCTGGAACCAAATCCAGTCCGTTTTACTGAGTGCTTATTGCAAACGACTCCAGTGAGGTTACCAGTGTAAATGATAGGACATGAAGGACTTGCCTAGATATGAGGAGGAGCCACCATAATTTGGTAGCCCGGTGTAATTTCCATCTGCCCCTTCTTTTTTATTTTTTGTACTCCAGAGCAAACACCTGTATGCTCATGTTTCATGCTGATGGCTGCACAAGAGATTGCTTCTTTGGCAGCATTTGCTGTGTTTGGGCAGTGGGTGGCTCGTGGAGGAGAGCAGAATTCCCCCCGCAGCGAGTGGGGACTGACAGCAGCCTCCAGGTCTGCAAAGATTTCTTGCAGTCACGCACAAAAGTACCTGCTCCCACAGATGAATTCAGAGCAACGACTCTGGTGTCCTCGCATTCACTGATGTGGAAATTGGGCTCTTGACGTTCTCCAAGTAATTCTCATTGAAAAGCCCACACCTTTTTACCAAGATAGCCAATATAGTTAACACGTTGTGAGGTCAAATGATCAATAAATGATTAATTTTTGCTTTCTTACCAGCTTCTGTGGGAACCAACAAAATACTCTCCTGCAGGCCAGATCTTGACAAGCTGTCTTTATTAGGAAAGGATGTGGAGTTTAGAGTCCCTGGATGGGCATCTTTCTGATGATGATACCTGATTTTGGTATCTAGGAAAAGGCTACAAAAAGGAAGCAGGGTGGTGTTAGGTCTATCAGGACTATGAACCAATACTCCTCAAATGAGGAAGAATGGTATGGTTGGGAAAATATATTTGATTTCTAAGGCTTCTTCAGAAAATATCAAAAATAAAGTAGGAAGATGAACACCAGCCTATTACCATAATGCAGCGTAGCACCACACCAGGCTTTCATTCATGCCCAGTTAGTTATTTTGGGAAAACAGGCTTTCCCAGGCTGGGATTAGCATGGCTAGCATCTCCGGGTATAGACGTCTGTCTGTCTACCCTGCATCCCCACATTGCAGGTGGACAGACCTGCAGCCCTGGTGGTGTGACCTCTCGGGGCTGCGTCCCAGCACCACGAGGGACCGACCGGTTTGCAAGCGGAGACGCGTGGCAGGTGCTGTTCCCTGTTGGATTTGTCAGTGCGCAGATGGGACGTGGGGCGTTATGGCTGATGGAGCAAATACTGTGCTGTGTACTTGCAGTGGACCACACTTAGGAGAAATCATGGCAAAATTCAGTTTGTATTGGCCTGGTTTGTCAGCTCCAGTGTTTAATTAGTCAGTGATCATCTTGGCTTGAAAAGGTTTAGTTTTCCTGCTCAGGCTCTGTCTAGAGCTTTCTTTAGTTTTATTGAATTTCTGTGCAATCTGAGTTTTATGCCTGCTTTTGATATAGGATGGGGCGGAGTCAGCATTTATATTTTTAAATATTTGGAGGTGTTTGGCCAAAGGGTAGAATCCTGTTAGTTTTTCTCAGCTGGTGAATTTCAGGTGGAGGGACTGCACAAGGATGAGGAGCAGGATTTCACTGTCAGCTTGCATAATGTATCAAAAATAACAAGAGTCCATCAGAGAAATCAGTCCTGTGCTCCAGAAAATATAATTTAAAATTCATGGACACCCTTGCCCAAATCGTGTCCTATGGTCAGCCATCAAAGTGAATTACAGATAGCTCCCATCAGGATCACTCCTCTCTGGTGTACTTTTGTTGACTTTAGAGCTTTCATGATAGGGAGAAATTTTTTTCCCTTTGGAAAGTCTCCAGCTTTGTCTAATGACTAGGCTCAGCAAATCACGAACTCGCTATTTCAGCTGCAGCATCACCCTGTAGAAATGTCTGGCAGAGCAAATGAAATCAGGGTATTTTTGGTTTTCTTTGGTGAGAGCTGTGGGGCAGTGGGTCTCTTCCACTCTCCGGAGCTGCCTCCCTCTGCCCCGGGGTCCCGGTGTCCCCCGCACCTCCCGGCTCGCCTGGGTGGGACAGGTGATTGCAGCCACTTCACACAGTGTCTGTCTACATTTGGTTTGATTTGGGACAGCAAGGACCCCTGTAGGATTAATCCTAGTAGTATACAGAAGAACTGTGTCTGTCATTTGGAAAACTACTGTCAATCCAGCGTGTGGAGAAGGCGCTGCTGTAGCAAACCTTGTATTTCCAGCAAGGAAAAACCTTTGTGCTCCAGTGGTCATTACCAAACTTCAGCTCCTCAGTGATCAAAGGGCATGGGAAAAAAGCTGGCTTTAATTTGTTGAGATACTCTCTTCACTTTGTGGTTGCCATTACAAGTCAGATGCTGTGTGTGTACTCTGTGGGCTGCAGTGTGGGGGGTTGTGTGTCAGAGGAGAAGGGGATGGAGAGATACAGCTTCATGACCAGAGTCCTCAGACATCCTCATCAAGGCCGGTGGCACTGCACACCAGCTCCACTTCACGTCGGACCCTCAAACATGGAGCAGTGCACCTCACAGTATCGTTTTGTGTTGATGAGAGCGTAGCACACGTCGCTGGTTCCTCTCTTTGCTACTGCTCACGGGATCAGCCATAGCAGCACGTAAGCTATGTGTAAAAGTAATGAAGGACTAAAGTCTGCTTTATTAACATTGCTTTATGGGCGATTGGCATAGATGTTGCAGTTCTGGAAAACATCGCATAGGCAATTAGTATTTTTTTTTAACCTCCGGTTCACCTTCCTCCTTCTTAGCGTGTAAGTCTTGCTGCCAATAAATCTAATTGAACAGAAACCTGTGATGACAGAAATTAAACATTCAAAACACATGCTGGTCACAGCAAAATAACCATTATCCTTAATGGGAATTGTGTGTGCATATTGAGTGAGGGATTCGCCGCTTTGCTTTTAATTCCATGTCATTTAGAATTACCGAATGAATAGGAGTGTGTGTATCTGGGCTTGTTTTCATCCTCCTAATGTGCAAAAGATCAAATCCTAATTAAGGAGAAATAATTATCAGGCCATCCTCTCTCAGCTCTCCTTTCTGTGTTCCACTGACGTTGTTCTGAATACCTATAGATGGAGTCAAAGATTAGCGGTGGTTTATGGCCAAATTCTGATTTTTAATCTTGCAGCAGGTCTGTTTCGTTCACTGGTGAGCTCATAAAACAGTAAATATGATGGCTCCATAATTAGCCTGGTTTGTAAACAAGTACCAGTATTTAGCTGATGGTGCAGAATGCTCTTCAGCAGCATTCATCAAATAAGCACTTATTTGAGTGTATCTTCTGAAAAATGTGGATTATTTATCTAACAGACTGAGATTTCTTGTCAGACCACAGCATGGAGCTAAATTGCTAGCCTGTGCCTTCAAACCACCACCAGCAGTGAGGGGAAAACGGGCTGCCTGAGGGACAGCAGGTCGCTGGAGGGTGCACCGACAAGTACCACATCATCATTAGGACACCTCGTTTGCACAGTGCAGTGCTCCTGTCTGCCCCGGAGTTTGTCAGGCATGCCTGTCTGTACAGCAGTCCTTCCATCCTTCAGTCCTCTGTTTCTTGTCAGCATGTGCCAATCCCAGGCTGAAGCAAAGCCAAGAGGCGCGGGTGCCTCTCCCTCCTCTAAGCACCTCCTTGCCTGTCTGGGATGGCGGAAGCAACCACGGCATCTCATTCTGCCCTTGTTCACGTCCTCACGGCGGCACTGACATCAGCTGCCTGTACACAGTGAGTGCTGGAAGTAACGATGATTTACAGCAACTGCTCTGTCTCACAGCTTTAGGAAGATCGTGCCATAACAGGAGCTACAACGCATGAAGTGTCTCTTGTCGTGTAGTCACCGTACTGGAAGAGTACAAATTGTTCTGAAAAATAGCTTTAAAAAATTGGATTCTCACTGACAGTCGTATATGCCAGTTGTAATGAAGGCTTGTGAGTGAACTGGAAAGGATGTGGAAGGAGATGTGTGCAGCACGGGCACCTTTAAAGCAGCATCAGCAGGGGTGCAGATGCCCCTGGATGCAGTCAGGATGACAAGAGTGTCGTCTTCCAGCCTGGAGTATGGCAGTGACATTTCTTTTACAAGAGGCACATTGTTTATTGTTCTAAGAATAAGGACTGGGTCAGTCTGCCTGGAGGAAGAGAGATGTCAGGCTCAGGGGATTTTTCTGAGAAACCTCCGAGAGAGGCAGAGGGGGACAAAGCTCAGCTTGCCCCTGAAAGTGTTGTAGGTGGCAGTTCATGGGAGAGAGGGTTCCGCTTGGTTCTCCTGTTGCGGTGAGAGTTCGCGAGGTGCAGGATTATGAAAGGAAGTTTGCTTTTGTACTTTGTGAAATGAGCATATTTAAAATGGAAGGAAAAACTTGAAAAGCCACAGACCATGAAATGAAAATTTGAAATGATATTTCAGGACAGAATTGCACATTGGATGATGTGCACCCTGGGGATCGTGCTGCAGTCCTAGGTCCCGCAGCTGGACACCTGCGGTGGCCACAAGCACTTCTGGGCTTCTCCCGCTAGCAAAGATGTTTTGGCTCATGCCACTGATTTAGTCACCAAGCCAAAGAAACCTGTGAGTGCCTCACCATGAAAGCAGGGGAGCATTAAAATGCTTTTGATTTGTCATTATTTAGGAAGCACTGAGAAGACTGGAAATGTGGCGATGGTGGGCATGGAAAAGCAGGGTCTGAAGTCAGCAGGTTAACGTGGGGGTGTCCAGTGCGTTGGCTGACATGGAGAGGTGAGCAGTGTGGGGCCCCGCAGGGTCTCAGCCCTCGTGCCTGCTGACAGTTGTCTCTGGCTGTGGGTGCAGCACATGTTTGTGTTCAGCTAGCTAGCCAAGGCAAAGAGAGCATCTTACACCCGTGCACTTCAGCTGCACTCGTCTACTGTTGGAATGAGAACAACTAGATCTTAATAAAGTAAGACTGTTGTCTGAAGGTTGTTCTCTACTGATGGGATTCCTTCAGCCTTAGTGATCTGGTGCATTGTAATTAAAAGAGCCCTCTGGAAAAATCAGAAAGAGGTGGGAGCAAAATCTCTATCAGACCAAGACAAAGGCAAGAGCATTTCCTCCCAGTGAGAGTGATGCAAAGGCCAACCCTTAATGTCATGGAGCAGGGTACGTGTTTGCCACTGCACTAAAAATTATTGCTAAAAGATTTTTTTTATAGCCTCATTTCTCTAATATCCAAGTGCCTCATAGTCCTTATTCATCTTCATCCCCAGTTAGTGGAGAACAGAGTAGAGCAGGTTCTGTGTAGAAGTAGTCAGAAAGACGTAGTAGACTAGAATATTACTGTAGACCAAAGGTAGATTGCTCAAGGTGTTTAAGCACATAATTTTCTTTAGCCTAAAGAGATCTCTCTAAGGTCATGAGATGATTGGGCAGTAGCAGGGGGTTGAATCTAGGTGCACTGAGTCCTTGATTAACCCTAGATTATCATGCTGCCAAAGCAGGGCAGTGTAGAAATGCAAAGATAAATATATGTCTGTGTGATCCTTATCCCAGTTTGGTACAGTGAATTTAGAAAAGATGGGGTTTAGGTGCAACCTTTGAATTCATAATGTTGTGATCAGCATATTTAGTACTTCTGATCCATGCTGGTAACACAAGAATGGTATTTCAGAGATGCGGAACAGCAGGCAAAGTTTTTTATTTTCAAGCCATGTTTTATTGTTAATCACAGCAAGGACAAATAGTCCACCAAAATTCCTGCCCTGCATCATCTGAGCAGCGAAACTGGAATGAATGATGTGCTGATGATGAATAGGCCTATTACCTTGTAAATTGTGCTGTATAGTACCTCTCATAACAACACAAGATGCTGATGCATTTTTTTGGTTTGATGATTTAATGCCTATTATGTTATTTTAGTTCTCATTCTGGAGGCAATATGGACAGGAAGACATGTATCTGATATATATTGAAGTTAAAGTTGAAAAGTTTGTTTCATATAACCGTGTGAAAAAGAACCATGCTTTATATTAGCAGTAGTAATAATAATAATAATAATAATAATAATAATAACAGCCTAGAAGTTACACTTCTCTGGTACAAAGTTTGGAAAATCTCAAATAAAGCTACTTCTCTCTGTCACTGTGGGATATTGTCTAGTTATAGGCAGTGGAGAGTTTTCAGGGTTATGAAGTTAGGATAAAAGTCGATGATCTAACCTTAAGTTTTGCCATCCCTGTGATGTTTGCATACCTTCTGTTCTAAGATGCCATTGTTGCAAATAATTCCAGAGAGGAATGCTGAATAATCCTTTCTATACATAAATTAGTGATATTTTGGTCTACTTAGGTCAGCTGGGTGTGAGGTGGAAGCAGCTTATTTGCTGCATTTGGCATAGGGAAGAAATGACTACATTGGATAAAATAGCTACATTTGATGAATTTCTTTCATCAGAAAGCCAGGGTTTCTGCTCCTTCAGAAAAAAAACCTCTGTGAAACAACTTCATTGTGTGGAATCATAATCACGGAATTTTTTTAGGTCCAAGGAGCATCTGCAAGAGGTCACATGGGAAAAGTCCCACTGGATATCGGGCTTTCTGCTCAAGCTCACAGTGGAGCTCAGGCACCGAAAGATGCTCCGAAGGGGCCTCCACCCCCCACAGCTGCTGGCAGTCGTCTCATGCAACTTCTTCTGTATCTGTATCAACTTCTGTCTTAGAAGCAGTTATTTTAGTGGCCTCACTGCTCCGTTCGTGTGTTGGTTAGAAGTGCTCTTTTTGCTTTTGGTGTAAGTATCTTAGCAATACACTTACATGTGTGTGTTTTCTTAGTGTCCTCTAGCTTTACCAGCTCTTTTTCCTCCCTGATAATAAATAGGCAAATTGGTACCCCACTACTGTGTTTGTACAGAATAATCTTAATCTGCTCTCTACTGCCTTCGCTATCCAAACAAACTGTGTTCTTTTAGCTTTGTCTTGTGAGTCAAACACTGGAGCTTCCGTAGCATCATAAATGCCCTTTGTTCTTATTCCACTTTGAGATAATCTTTCTTAAACATGTAAGCATGCTGTATTTTCATACAGAAGGCTGTGGGGGAGGTCTCACCATTTCTTTGTGCAGTGCTGTTAATGCTTCCCCGTCTCTGTGGAAATACTTCTGATATGTTCTAGGATCTTTTTTTTTGTCATTCTGCCTCACATTGGTGGTTTGCAGTGATTCGGTGATAAGTCAGTGCTTCTGGATATCTAGAAGTGGCTGTCTAGACATCAAAGTGTCTGTCCTCTACCATTTCCAGATGATGAGCTCTCTGCTTATACCAGAAATGCTCATTATTAGTCCCTAGCTGTATGGCCTTGCACTTTGCACAATTGATTTCCATCCATTTCTGTTAGTTCAGACCTCAAGGTCATCTGGTTATTACTGTGTGCAATCCCAGTTCTCTTCTGAATTGACAGACCACCTCCTAACTAGGTATCATCAGCAAATTATTACTGCCTTCTTGCTTTTGGTTACAGCCTTCAACGAGCTTGATTCCCAGAATGAATCTTTGAGCAAATCCCCTGGTGACCCAGAGGTTTGCTCTCAGGTTTCATAGTGAAGGCACATCTACTGGAATTTATGTGCATCTTTTCTGATACTGCTGTCTGGTTTGTGGTAGCGTCTGATGACGCCTGGCTGCCCCTCCTTCTCTCCCCTCCACCGTGTTGGCAGTCCGCAAAGTGATTCTGGAGGAGGCGATGGGATGCTCCACCCCAACCCGTCCACTCCAGCTGGGGTTTGCAGGCACCTCCTTCCCTCTTCTGCTTTCCCCTGCAGACAGTTCATCCTTAGCGTAAGTACTTAGACTCTGTGGTAACTTTTAATTCACTGTAAATATCAAGATTGACTTAAAGTCAACACATTTTGCCATAAATAGAGTGCCATTCGTGACAAGTACATAATTAACTTTTTCCTAATTAGTCATTGGCTGCTTGCCAAATTAGTTCAGTCACAATATGTACTATTGTTTAGGATGATACCAAGCAAATTACTAGTGTGTCAACTAATTGAAAACGTGCAAATGTCAAAACTTCAGCAGCCTGCAGTTCCCATTCGGAGGCAGGTTGCTGTGGTGCTGCAGTAAATTAAACCATTTTTTTCCATAGTTTCCATGTGAGCACCATGTATTACCTAGAATAGATGCTATCCTTAGAAGTTACAGTCGAAGTCAGTAACTGGGTAAAGCTCAATCCTGGAGAAACTGGTTTCAATGAAGTTAGCTTAAGGGTGAGTTTAGCCTTCTGCTTATACATGGAGAGTGCTTCCTGCATGACGTGGTGAGCCACATGCTTTTGTGTAATAATGAATGCTATTAACAAGTGGCGAACAAGTGACTTTTAGTTAATAAAAAATACAAATTAAATTGGTACATCTTAATTTCATTATTTGACAATAATAGTTTGATTAGGCTCAGACCAAGCCCCTTTCAGTGCTCTGCTGGCAAATATAGGACTTTCCTTTCCCTGGTTCACTCCCGTAGCTTGAACTCCAGACCCCGGCATTCCTGGCTCACGCTGCTGTTCCAGTAGGGAAGCGAGGGCATGGACGAGACATCCGACTGCACCGTCTCGCGTTTAGCAACCGGTGACCTGCAGCTCCCGGAGACATCCTGCCCTGCGGTGTTTTCCAGGCGATCCCATCGGCAGGCAGCAAGGCAGGCGCCCAGCGTGCCGCGGCATCCCTCTCCAGCGCGGCTTGATGCCGTCTCACATGCCACGCAGGCAGGGCAATGTTAGAGAAGAGCCATGTTTCTCCCTCACCCCCTGGATGCAGGGACTCTGGCAGCGTGCTGCCCCTCTGCAACCTGCTTTCGGTGCAGTACAGGCAAAGGGTTTCAGCTGTAAAGAACACCTTTTAATGCTTAGACCTTCCTGTGGGGCTCGCAGAAATCACTGTCTTTTAGTTTTCCCATCATCCCGGAGCATTTAAAAAAGGTAATGATGAGAGAGGATTAATGTAGATAATGCGTTGTTGGTGTTGATGGAGCACTTACGGTGATAATTTTTTTTTCACTTTTGCATGTGTTAAATTAGAGAGCAACAGGGAAGAAATGCTACACGCAAGTTATGGACTTGTATTTTGTTCCATTTCCCTCCTTTGCACTTCACCAGCCTGGGGCGTGCTGACATGGCCACAGTAACAGCCAGCATGAGATGCTTTTCCTTCCCTTTCAGCTGCTGATCCATAGTTCTCCGTGTGTGGCAGCACGCGGGGCGCCTGCTCTGTCTTCACACAGGCTTGCTCTGTGCAGGCTGGGCGCTCTCACAGCCACATCTCTGCTAGGCTGGAGGGCAGAAAGGTGCTCTGGGCCATACGACAACGTAAGTGTCCCCCCTCTCCCCCAGCCCAGCCCAGCCGCTGCCTGCCTGGGAACTTGGAGGAAGGCAGGCATTAGATAGCCACTAAGCCCAGCAGGCACCAAGAAATGAAGTTCATAGACACTACATGTATTATTTGCCAGTAATGGTCATTTGAATGAGTGGTAGGCAAATCAGCCAGAGAGCTGGTGTCATTTTTTTAGGTGCTGTGCTGTGTAGTTAATAATGGCAGGAGGCAGCAGAAATACTCTGGAAGACCTTAGAAAGTGGGCAAAATCCAGGCTGGAGGGAGGAGTCTGAATAGAGATATGCTGAGTTTAACGTCACTTGCAAACCCACACCTTTAATTGCCACTTAATGTAAAAGGGTGGTAAAATCTAGCAGAGTCTGGCACCACAAGGTCTCTAGAGGAATCAGAAACCGTGCAAAAGCAGTAGCCTGAGCCTCGTCGCTGACACAGGGCTGCAGCCCTGCGGTGCAGGAGATGTCCCTGCGGCTATCAGCTGGCTCTGGCGGAGCTCTGTCATGCACTGGGGCTCGAGATTTTCCCTGACCAGGAAGGTATTTTCATGTGACATTTTGTCTCATTTTATATTTTAGCTGTAATACCACCTAGGCATTTTTTGGTCGAGTTGGTCTAAATCTGAATAAACAGGCTAAACCATGGAGACCATTATTCGTCTGCAGTAGTCTCTGCGTGCAGCAGCCACCGATCAGAGTTGCGGTGTTGAACCTGGAGGCTTTGTGCTGTTCTGTAAGTAGATCTATTGCAAAGATGAATCGTTTAAAATCACATCAGTTTAGATGAAGCAAAGAGCATCCCAAAGGGCTGGATTCTGGTCTCTGCTGCCTCAGTGTGGTTTCGTGTTCACTCACCATTCAACAGACCCAGTGCCTCTGGCCTCTGGTTTTCACCCCAGAGCAAACCCAATGATTTCCACTAGCACAAACAAGATGCGTGTCCGCGTCCGAGGTGAGCAACCACGCGTGTGAGCTGAGCCTGTGCTGACGGAGGACTGTGCTCCCCTCACCTTGCACACCTGTGCTCCTCTGGGAAGACAGGAGCTCTGCCTGTTAGGGTTGGCAAAAGTAGGTGACTTTGTATTTTACACTAAGGAAGGTGGCTTTCTGCAGAGTGGAGGTCAGATGAACTGCATCCTCAGAGTGTATTCCTTGTATTTCTCTCCATTGACTGTGTGGAGCCCTACTGTGATTTGCTCAGGTAGGGAGTTAGGTGAGGTGAAAATATCCCTGTCTGCTGGCGGCATTGTGGCTATGGTAGAAATACCGTATCTGCCTTACATCTCTCTTTTCAAGTATAAATTACAAGCTTTTCAGGGCAGAGTCCATCTCTCAGGGCCCCATGCACAGCACCTTGCACAGTGGGTCCCTGGGCTTATCTGAGGTCTCAGAAGGTCACCGTACTGTATCTTCACCTATTTTATCACTTCTCTATGAAGACCAGCGTTATTGAAATATGATCAGTAGAAGAAGTGATACATTACACATTTGCATGCTGTCAATGAACATGGCAGTCTTTAGTCATAAAGAAGTTAGGTTTAAAATGCTTTTTAAGCTAGTATGTACTGCATTGGTCCCTTTTAAGTTAGCCACCATAGTATACATTAAATGTCAAAGTACTCTGGGCTGAACGAAACAATATGTCAACATTATGCAGCAGCTGAATACTAGATGCATTTTAGATGCCCAGTGAAGGAAGAGAGATGCTACATTGCTGAGAATTCTTCCCGACTTTCAGTCAAATAGCTGATCTGAAATGCCAAACACAAACTGCATTTCATTTAAAAATGCTGCTAGGCAGTCCTTGATTGAACACTTTGAACCTGATCAGAATCTAATTTGGTTTTGTA
>Ga0181612_160822_pt1 | contig 19483 bp, 12 predicted proteins | sample HoacroProtozoa21_FD_119630 | JGI IMG/M metagenome (GOLD analysis project Ga0181612, IMG submission 119630) | Hoatzin crop microbial communities from Cojedes, Venezuel. Combined Assembly of Gp0051906, Gp0051904, Gp0051908 | reverse complement strand
CTTGTCCAGAAATGATGAGGGCTGAGCTCTCTCTCTTCCTCGCCTCTCCCCGTGCTGTTTCTCTTTGCCTGTCCCAGCTTCTGTGGTGGAGCTGGTAGCGATGGTTCATACAATAGGAGTAGATGTGATGGAAGAAAATTATTTGGTATGAAAAAGCTGCAGAATATGTATTATAGAAAACAACTTCTCAGATACAAACCTATTTTAACCTGTCGCTTTGGCAGAACAAGCAGTAATAACCTCCCAACCTAACAATGACTGTTAACTTGAACATTAATTCGCTCCGTCGTAGAATTGCTAACATGTCTACAACTTAAAAGTGAACACCCACTCAAAAGAGAGAAAAAAGAACTTGGTGCCTGGAATTCCTGGCCCTACTCAAATCACCTACATTTTTTTGGCGTTAACACCAGTATTTCATCTTGAGTTTCCTGCGAATGCTTGAAGTAGAACTAGATGAGAAAAACAGCTGCACGTGTGTGTTTGCTGCTTTGATGGGGCTTTTTTCTCAAGCGCAGTCGCTCTCAGCTTCAGCAGCCTGGGTAGGCTTTGACTGCGCCTTGGAGCTTGTTCCTGTAAGTGGGCAGCAAATATGAAGCTTGGCATGAGAACTTGACTGAGTACTACTAAAGCTAGTTTTAACCTGGTTATGGTTTTAAAAAGAAAGATGACTTTATCTGTGTATTTGCTCACAAAGTATTTTGGTTTTATTTCCTTTTCTAGATATAACTGTTGGTGCTGCTTGTATGAAAGAGCTGAGCCACGCCATCCAGTAAATTGTCTAGAGCAGCAGTTGGCTTGCTTGGAAATCGCTTCCAGGACTGTGTTGTAAGTAAGCATTTTTGCAAAGGCAGCATGAAACGGTTTCTTCAGTTCTGGGGTATTTTTTTAGTTGCTTGATTGTTCCTTATAATTTCATAGTTCAACTTCTATGACAGTAGCAATGCGTGTGGGCCCATGAGCACTCCCTTGTCTAAACCTCTTCCAAGGCTCTTTGCTGGCTTGCTCTAAAACTTGCTGGTGCAGTACCTTAACACTTCTGAGAACAGGCAGCAACATATAATCCTGGAAAGAAATTTGGCAAAATACGTATTGATTTATTTTGCTGTTTGCTGTGTGGCATAGATGGTTTCTGAGTCTGCATTTTTATGCTTCAGCATTTTAGCTGTGCCGATGTAGCCCTGCTAGGGCAGATGCTTTCTGGAGATGTTCCAGGAGCATAGACTGTGATCTGCCTAACTCAGTCTGAAATACTCCATGGATAGCTGCCCGAACTGATCAGAAAAGGGCACTGGTTTGTCTCCTCTGACGTGCTGTGGGTGTGGCTAGGGAACCTCCGTAGGTTGTGAATGGTGTTGAATTTGGTCAGCTACATCTGTGTCTGTGAGGAGTATGTGTCAATGAAGAAGACCCCATTTCAGGTTGAAAGCCAATTACACGGAATATGGCGTTGAGAACATGTTTGCACTTAAAGCAAATAACATCATCCTAGAAAACTTCAAGATGTACACCAAGAAAACCTCATCATGCCATTTATACAGTTCCTTTTGAAAGCATAATCCATTTGGGGACGTTTGTGACCTAAAATCTTATAAGTATTTTATTTCTTTTTATATTGCCTTCATTTTTCTGCTGCTGCTGATGCAGATTATGGGAAGCACGATATGAGACGTATTTATGACTTAAGTGCATTTCCTTTGAAATCGCCTCCAATAATGCGGTCGCTTTAGAGAGCAAGAGTGGGAGGGTTAGTGACCTAGGGCTCAAATCACCTAAAGTTAAGCACGTTATACCGGCTGCTCACACCATTCAGCACCTTGCAAAATATTCCCTGCAGGTTAGATTTCTTGTACGTAAACTAGTTTGGTTTTTTTTTTAATTATATTTGCTAATCCCAGGACTGAGTCCTTTATACCCAGTGGTAAAGCAGTTGAGTCAGTCTTTTGGAACAGGTTTCTTGTTTGTGGATTTTTGTTCTGTGGTGAACTGACACACCTGGGTCACTCTGCAGGTGAGGTTGTGCCAGGCAAAAATGCTTGTCTCACGTCTGCCAGGAGTTACCTGCCGGATGCGCTGGCTGCCATTTCATCCTTGCCCTGCACCCACCGGACCTGTAGGGTGCTCAGCACAACTCCACATGGGTGGATGTGCATGAGATGAAAAAAGGACACACTTACTGTCAGTGGTGGGACACCTCAGCTGTGGCAGGTGGGCAGAGAAAGAGTGAGGGAGTTTCTTGGGGGACATTAGGACTCAGAAAGTTCTAAGTGCTGAGAAAATTAAAATTTCTAATTAGAAAAATTAGGAATTTAGAACAAGACAAAATGTTTGTTATCAACATCCTGCCTGGAAATGGTCTGTCTGCTGCTTCTGGAACTTAAGTCCTGACCCAGCCGCTGTTGCTTCCAGTGCGGGAGGCAGGAGCCCGGCACCTCCGGGGTGAACAAGCGCTTCTGGTTCCTTCCTGCACGGGGCTGCAGCACTTGCCAGCAAGAAGCCCTGCTGCGACCCAGCCCCAGGCTGGCACCCCTGCAAGGTTGTCCGTAAGCCTTGTGGCTGTTTCGAGAGGAGCTTTTTGCTCTGCTGCCCTTAGTGCTGGATTTTCATTCATTTTATGTCATGGTGTTTGAATCACTGCAGCACCAGCAGCTGGAGCTGTGCATTTATTTCATTAACCCTGAGGCAGTCGCTACTTGTTTGGTAGAGCGGGTTCATACCTAGTGTTATGGGGTGCACGTTACTGAGATAATCTCAGTTATACCAGTTCCTGGAAGGATTCACTATTCTAGCGTGGCTTTCTGCCTCATGTCCTTCCAATTTAACTGTATTAGTCTGTTTAATGGTGCCAGAAGGCCACATATTGGCTCTCTGTGGAACCTCAAACGTTAGATACATGCTTTTAGTTAAATAAATGTTAATTCTCATTAGTGAATAGTTTTTCCCAACTATGAAGTAGTACCAGACACTGAATTTTTCAATCAGTAATTGTTTTTCCAGCTGTCGAGTGAGACCAAGTATTCAGTATTTTTAAAGGGTTATTTTTGCAGCTGCTTGGCTGCTTTAAGAGTGAAAGTCATGCCATTTTGTAGGGCTTGACAGCCTTGGACACACAGTGGGCACAAAGTTACGGAAAGCCTGTGGTGGAAATGGAATGATGACAATCTTCTGGTGCACCTTGGTTAGCTGTGGATAGTTTGGGCTGCATCCAGATAAGCTGAAAACAGCATATTGGGCACTTTTGAAAGTTTGTGGCTTTGCAGCTTTTTCTCACAAAAATCTGAAGTCTCTTTCTTTCTCATTGTGCTAGTTATTACACAGGTGGAAATTAGCTATTTTTTCCCCTCTCAAGTTCTTGTGACTTTCTGTAAGGGATTCAGCCAGTATGAATTATTTCATGAAATAACAGTTTGACTTGTTGGACCTCCTTGCAAATAATATAACACCACAGAATTTTGTCTTAGAAATACATATTGTGTGCCTTTCACTGAAAGATCTGAAGACTTTTTCAATTATCAATTAAACCACAGATCGTGACGGTTAAGGAAGAGATACTGTTCTCACCCATCATGAAGACTACCCTGTCTGTGAGTGCATTGCTCACATTTGCCCGGTGATTCATTAGCCGAGCCAGCAGAACAATCTAGGCAGTCTGATGCGCTGGCTTACTGGTAGCTTTTCTTCAGCCGATTGCTCATTTTGACATGATACATAGCAGCACCGGAGCATTTACTGAAGAACTTACCCTTTTTGTGTATCTCCTTCCTCTGGTTTTCCCACCAGATCTGCTCCACTGCCTCACAGCGCCGCTGTTTGCATAAGCAGTTGCTGTAATTCTTTGAAGCTGTGAATAAGACGTCTCCTTCTAAATATTGCTGGTGTGTTTTGGTGAAGCCGTAGTTGTGACCACAGAATGCACAAAGGATGCTTAACAGTGAGAGCTGGAGAGAAGCTGGTGTTGGTAGGGGAGGAGACCAAATAGTGAAGGTTAAATTCTGTTTGATGTTCAGTTATGTTGGTTGTTTAAGCCAAAACGATAAAGAAGCAGAATTAAAAGCTTCTGCAAAGCAGAAGTGTGAGTGAAATGAAACGTAGTGGCTAGACAAATGAAAAAAACACATTCATGAAAAAACCCACCAAACTTAAATTTCAAAGCCCTGGTAGAAGAGGTGATCTGTCGGCCACCCAGCTTGGACTGGGCACCCAACTGGAACTCATGGTCTGGGTTCAGTTCCCTGCCCCGGTCACAGGTTTTCTGTGCGTTCTTGGGCAACCTCCTTCATTTGCCCCATGACCGACTTCCGCATTTGTGCAGCAGAGATCATCCTCCTCCCTTCCATCATGAGGGTGAAGCCGATTGATGCTGCCCAAAGACATGGATGTTGCAGCGGGGAGAACCGGCCCAGGTTCTAGAGCGAGAGGGGTGCGTTTCCTCGCAGGGGATGATCACCTATACTGCTTGCAGTTTCAGTGTTCAAGAGCAGAGGAGGTGATTTCCAGGTCTAGAAAGGGTTGGGTTTTTTCTTTCCAAATCTTTCAGGCCTATTTCTCCTGGGGTTTGGCTGCCCCAGTGCAGCCACAGGCATTTGGAGTATTCCCTGTCTCTTGCCTTTCTCCTCACGCTCTGTCTCCTCACAGCTTGTAGTCATTCCTGTCTGCTCAACACGCACGACCCACACAAACCCAGCGGGATCAGAAATGCATCTGTCATCTCCCGAGTTACGCCGAGATCTCTTGATATTTAAATACAGTTGTGCTTTGGAAAGACACCAAGGAACGCTTGAGTCTGGCCAGGAGGTGACCCCAGCAGTGGAGGAAGGCAGTGTAAGGGAGCGGGCCATCCACTCCCGGCCTCCTGGCAAGGTGTGCGCCGGCACAGGGCTGCTGAACCTGCTGAGGGTGTCCCGGTAGCCTGGCACCTTCAGCCCCTCTGCTCCTCCACTCAGCCCCCGGTAGGCAAAGATTCATTTAAGAGATTCTGGTATGAATTCACCCGATGCCGATGCTAATTCTGAGTAAGGAGTCAGAAATGAGAAGTCACATGCCTTTTGATGTGTCCTTCTGTCTCCTGTGGGCTGGTAGTTAAACTTTTCTCACCCTTTAGAGGAATTTTTCTCTGGGAAGAGAATGTGGAGCCCCATACACTCTCACTCTTTTTCTCCTCCAAGCATTAGTAATGCCACTGATGAGAACTTGAAAGTACAGACGGGTTCATATTCAGACCAGAGCCACATTTTGTTTTCTGTTTGATTCTGCTACAACAGCTCTTACTGTTTCCTGTCCTCCCACCTTCTTGCTGCCTTCCCTTTTTTTGGCCTTGCTTTCTCAAACTTTCCTTTGACTTGACCCTCAGCTTTCTCTGAGCTACCAGCGTTAGCAGGAGATCCTCCTCTCTGGGACCTGCATAGTCCTCCTCCCATCCCTGCCATGTTTCAGTCCTCCTTCCGTGGCCACAGAAACGCTTCTCCAGCCTTGCTTTGAGATCCATACTCACCTGGACCTCTTTCTGTGAACAGTTCTCTCTATGCTTATCCTTCTGTGAGAAGTTTCTTCTCCATCATGACTCGTGTGTGGTGGGATACAGAAGTGGCACAAGGTGCTCTTCCCTCCCAGGTCCTCCCTCCTCTACTTGTTCCTCACTCCTGAATGGCAGCCAGCCTTTGTCTTGGGCAGGTTGGCTTTTCTTCAGTGATTCTCTCATCAAGTTACTTTCCTACTTACTTTTCCCAACCGTTTGACTGCACCCAGCTTTCCCTCTCTCCTCATTCGTGAAACGGTTTGGTTTGGTTTGGCTCTGGTTTCTCATTCAGACCCCCGTTGATGGCAGCACGAGTAGCCTAAATTCTGAGCCCAGGTGCCAAATGAGGGTCAGACTGGAGGTCCGCCAGCCCTGCCTCTGACCGTGGCCAGAAGTGGACATCTGTGGAGAGTGCATGAGAAGGCAGCAGGCAGGCAGGGGTAATGCCGGGCACTAGGGGATGTTCTGGAAAGGCTGTGACTTAGAACCCACCAGAGACAGAGGGTGCATAAGCCTCGGTGGACCTGGGAGCAGCCGCGTTGAGTTTGGTGTAGTTAATCCCATTTTAGATAAATAAAGAACCAGCATCTTGCTTGGAGAGGCACAATGCAGCTCTGGGTTGGCTGCTGCATCTAATCAAAACCTCTAAGTATGAGGATTTCCAATTACAGGAAGAGTGATGTCTTGTTCCTTCTGAGGCTGGTTAGCTGAGAGTCCCTTGCCATGAGAAAACGCGGTCAGTTACAGATGCGGTGCTGCTGACACTGGATGTCTCCGCTCTACCTGCCATGCTTATCCCTTTCCCCAACTGGTAAACCTGGGAATTTGATCTGCTTACAGCTCCGAGGGACTGCTGCCTGAAAATATGGCAACCGCTTAGCTGCCCATTGCTGTTTCAACTCTGCACTCAAGCTACAAGTAACGAGTTAATGAACCAATTTAGCTTTATACCGAAGAAGTGATTTTCTTCCTGCAAATCAGGAAGCCGGCTATTTAATGCAGTGTAATTGACTTCAGCTGTAAGATTCAATATACTTATCTAGGATTACAGTTCAATAAAATCTGACTGCAGCGAGAGCAGCAGGAATTGTAGAAACACCCAGGGATTGTTTTCCGCCTTTCCTGTGGATAAGCTACGCTGGATGTCTTCTGGTCCTTATCGTTTGAGTTACGCTGCTGCTTGACCTGCGCGTTGGCAGGAGCAGCTTGAGGTGGCAGCGTTTGGCGCGGGGAGGTGAAGCCAAGCAGCTGAGATGATGGGTAGCCTCCTTCAGTCAGTTTTACATGAGTGACTCGTTCATTTCAGCGTGCCCTGCTGGTATCGGACTGGGGGAACGGGAAGTAAGCTGTGTCTGGTTTCATTATGATGGTGATGATAATAGGATCCACAGGCTAGATGAGATTAAAAGCCCTATAACATTGCAGGCCAAATCGTGCACAGAGAACAAAATCTGAAATCAGTTCAGTGCCCAAACATCCTTTTTACTTGCCTCACCCAGTGTAGAGATAAATACGGGAAAACAAATATTTATTCAGTATTTCCTCTCACTGTTTACCAATTAGGAAGCTTTGTTAAGCCAATTTCTACACAGAAACTTTTGCTGGCCATCATGCATTTGCTTTTATAGCTATGTCCGTAATTGTGGAGAGCCTTTTTGCCCAAGTATTCGTTAATGAGTTTTTCATCAGCCACCCTGAACAAATGGGAAAGCGTTAGATTTAATTTTTCGCTTGCAGAGCTTCAGGGAGAAGTACAGACTTTGTCAGTGGGACGAGGACGATGGCACAGGTAATAAATAACATGGGATGATGCCTGGACAGTGTGACAAGTGTCCTTGTCACATGCTGAGACACAAACTTTGTTACTCTTTCTTCCTAGAGATACATCCCAGACCATAACCCTTCTACCAAATGTGAGCTTATGTCATTAGAAGTGCTTACCTACCGCCATGCTTATTTTCGCCGTTATTTCTTCCAAGTATTAATTACCCTGTTGCAAGCAGGAAAGGAGGAATACGCTTTCAGACCAAACTAATAGATTTGGCTGGTTCTGGCACACTGACTTCATAAGCAGTAAAATATATAACATTGCTTGGTTACGGCACTTGCTGTACTACTCATTCTCTGTGCAACTGCTTGTTTTTTACGTAATTTTAGACAAATTCCAGGACTACAAAGAATAATAAAACATGGTAATCAAGGCAGAATCAGGCAGGTTTTGTGGTATTAGTGAAAAACAAAAGAAAAACCCTCCAAAACCCATGAGAATTGGAAGGAGAGGCTCTTTCAAGTGGCAAAGTTAATCTATAATTACTGGGTGCAGAGAACATTTTTCTTACAGGAATGAGTGGTGAGCATGAATCGTGCCGGAGATCCTGAAGCTGACATAGCCCACATTTAAGAGCAGAGAAGGGAGCTTGCTGAGAAAATCATTCTTTGGTCTGGTTATGGAGTTGGCTGTGATCCTGGCCAAAGGCATGCTGGTTCTTACTACTGCTTTGGGTGGTGGTTAACTGGGATGGTGACAATACTGATATTAACTTCTGTTTTCAGATAGCATGAAACTGAAGAAGAAATTCTTGTAGTTTTCTGTTTGAGTTGAGCTGTTAGGGAGAGCTAGACAAAGATGTAAAATGCAGTCTTTCCTATTTTAGTTACCTTTCTTTATGAGGTGGTGGACCCTGTTTTGCTTTGTTTCTCATGCCTTAATTTTTTTCATCATGACATTCAGGAGTGTGTGCAAAATGAACTAAGAAGCAGCCATGGCAGATACAATTCAAATTTTGCCCACTTAGCTTGCATCAAAACAGTAATGTGTATTTGTACACGTCCTGCTGGTATGCAGCACCAGACGGCAAATGGTTTGTTAGTATTGGCAATGCTCTCATGAAGCCAAACACGATTCTTTTGCTTGCTGGCTTCGAAGTTCAGAGTGCTTTTAATTCACATTGAATTTTCCTCCACTTCCAGTGTCTTAGTATTGCCACCCTTGTGCCTTGGAAAAATAAAACTTCAAAAAGTTTATATAAGTCGCGGTCAAAAGCATGTGGTATCCTAGGTCAAGTAGATGAAATCAGTGCTAACTGAGTGTGGTCTCTTCTCAGATCTGGCCAAAATAGTGTGACTCCTCACATTTTGGGAGTGTGCCTGTCCGTTTCTCTCTAAAACAGCTGAAGTAAGGAGAAGTGTAAATATGAGATTCCCAAAAAATGGGAGGTTGATGATACTGATTTCTGTGCTGAATATAGCTACAGCTGTATGCTTCTGGACATTGTTTCTAAATCACAATTGAGATCGCAGCTTGTTTAGTATTGTCACAGATTTGTTTCATAAAAGTAGCTCTGCGGTGACTTCTTATTTGAAAAGAGCTGTGCGAATCGCTTGCATTAAGGTGTTTTATCATTGAAGAGCAAGACTTCATCTAAGTCCACTTCTGCCCCATTCAAAGGAGACAGAGTACAATGTTTTCCAGATACTTCTAAGTGTTAGCTTCATGTCTAGCCACCCACACAGTTAGGGAAATAAAATCTGCTGTCATCTCCAGGCAGTAAATAGTTTTCTTTTCCTTTTTCATGCCATTTGTTCCAGCATTCCTTCTCGTCCACAGCTGTGGATTTGGTCTGTCTTCTGGTTTTAAAATCTGCCATTGTATTACTCTCAGTACTTGGTATCCTCCATCTTCTCCAAAGTATATCAAGGTTCTCCTCCGTTCTCCATGTCTTGTTATTAAGAATTAGTCGCATGCTGTGTAATCCATGAGTTACTGATACCAGCCAAGAGTTGTGCCTCCAGCAGCACAGCTGATGTACCCCAGCTGCTGGTGGGTGCTCAGTCTGCAACACCAGGCTGGAGTCACTGCCAGGCAAAACACAAAAATCAGGCATCACGTCAGCTCCACAGTACTGGCGGTTTCAGTCCACCGACAAAGGCTAAGATAGGCATAGCCAGTAATTTCTCACCCATCCAGGGACATACTTCTAATAAGAGCATGCATCCACTGTTAAATGTTTCAAATGATGTCCCCATAATCTAGAAATTGTTGTCCCATTTAACAGGGCTCTGTGTTCAGTCCCAGCCTTGACACCTGGGTGGTACCCACTGAGCCTGATCCTCCTGCCCCAGTAATCTCCTCTCCATTTTCATGCTAATGGGGTAACCTCTTGAACCTCTTTCTTGTTCAAGTCTCATACCTAGTTCTTCCTTTGGTGTTTTTTTTGTGTTGTTTTAATGTTTTTGCTGTTGCAGGGCAGATTCCCTGGCAGAAAACCAACAGTACCTCTCTCTAGCATCACCCTTACCCGTAGTAGCAACCAGCTTGTTTTGTGTCACCTTTTCTTCAGAAGACTTCACTAGAGGCAGTTGCAGTCTCACTTGATCTTTCCTTGTTTAGAAGACATGAAAATAATTAACGAATGGGTTTGGGGAGGTGTGACCCGAGGGATGCAGGCGCTTGGGAGTGTTTGTTTGCTGAAAGCATCAGGAGGGAAATCACTCCGTTATCCGCCTGCCGGTGTCGAAAGGTGGGAAATCAACATGCTCTGATGTTTCACTGAACCTTGATTCTTCTCCTATCTGTCTCTTCCTAGAAGGTACTTCATTTTGGAAAAGCACAGAGAGAGGAGAGAAAAGCGGTTCTTCCTAGGAATTCCTGTGGGGGAGAGATCCCTCGGGGGAAGGAGGGAACTCTTCTAGTGATCTTTGCAGCATTTAATCCCAAGAAAATGCAATAAAATCAGTGCTTCTGCTGAGAGTTGGCACCGCATTTTTTCCATAACAAGACCTGTTTTTTGGTTTCTTTGTAGTTCAACTGAGTTGACTGAGGAGAGCGAAATCTGTTTTTGACAGATGTTTCCCGTGATCTGGTGAATATAAACACTCCTGCAAGATGACAAGCGGCTTGTTTACATGGGAAATCTATTTTTTTAAATAATAAAAAAAACCCAAACCAACAAAAAACACACAAACACAAAGCAACATTCGGATCAGTCATTCTGATCAAGGCAGTGTCAATTATTAGGCTGTAAAGGGAACTGATGACTCAACTTAGGCACAGCGCTGCGGCGGTCTCCGATTTTCGGTTTCGTAACAGATTCTTTTCAGGAATGGTTTTCATTCATACCCAGCTTTTAAAGATGTCTCTGGAAGCGTGTGTCATTTTGTGATCGGGATGCAGGAGACCGGCATCAGCCTACGCCAAGTGGTTGTACGGGGTCTGGGAGATGTCCCTGTGCCTTGGTGGGACGCTGGGTGCCTGCTGGGAGAGGGGTCCTCTGATCCATCGCCTGCCCGGACCATACCCTCACGCACCGCCAGTGCTGTCAGTCACCACATTAAATTTATGGAGAAGTTCACATCGATAAAACTGAAAAGCACTTTGGTTCAGAAAGCGAAATGTTTTGATCGGATCCCGTGCTTAGTAATTCCAGCGAGCGCGCTTGTTAAAAGGGGTGAGTCAGAAATGGAAATGTAAAGCATTTCTCTGAACGGTGGCCGGAAATTAGCTCTGAAAACTGAAACAAAGCACAGACCGCAGTTTTATCTATTTACTTAACAATTTTAGATCTGCGAAAATCCCTTGGTCTTTGGGAGACATTTTGATTCCTCTCTTGTAGTGCCGGCACAATCCTTAGGCTGGATGTTCAGCCATGTCAGGACTTTCTGATGTGTCTTAATTTATTGATTTAAAAATGTAAGTTCCCTGTAAGTGGCTTCATCACCTGTGGTGCTACCTGACTCTGTCACGGCATGTCGTAGAAGTTGGTGGAAGTATTAGGCAGGATGGGATGTTGCGATATTTGAGGTCGTGTAATACTGACGAAGAAATCCAGGGGAACTGAGTGGAGTCACCCAACTGCTTACTGCCCAGTGCATAAGTTGTATATGTATGGCACACAGGGCTACCTGACTGCTTCGCTACCAAATACTCACTGGTTTGGGTCTGGCTGCTCCCAAGCTTAGCATGGAGAGTCCATGGTGCTGACAGCCCCCCTGGTTTGTAAGGACATAGCCCTCTGTCCATGGAGAAAGAGCAAAGGGGGGGTCATCAGGGTTTTTATATCAGTAGAGGTGGTCTTGCTGCAAAAAACTTAAAAATCAGCATATTGGGTGATAGATAGCAGCGTTCTGGTCCTTATTCTGCACCCAAAATGTTACTACTTTCTTCTCTACTGACATCTGAGTACCTGCTGCTCACCCTTGCAAGTGAGTCTGGATGCTTTGGACTTGCTGCATGGCCTTGGACAATGTAGGGACTGTCTTCCTGGCAGCTGTTGTGTGGTCTGAGGCCCACAAGTGTAAACCACGGAGGAGGACAAAGTAATATAAGTGTTTAAGGGACTTGCAGTTCCCATAGCGAGCCTGGTGAGGTGGTGCTCATTTCAAAGAGAAGACAGTCTGGGAGGTTTTTCTTAATTACTGTTTACCTAAATAAATAAATAAATAATGCATATTTATGGCTTTAACTAAAGTAACTGGTGTTGAAATGTTTACCTCTCCTGAGGATAATTATTAAGGGGGAGTGGGGTGCAGCAATTAATAATAAAACATTTAGACGAGATTACAGAATGTTCTGATTGGAGTAGTAAACATTATGCTAGAAATAAAAGTAAATACATGGAGCTGTCTTGAATTAAAAAAAACAGTTGCTGCGCTATCCAAAGAAATGCGCTGAATGGAAACAGTTCGGTTGAAGGGATGCAGTGCTTCGTCTTGGAGCTCTTCAATAGCACACGGAGGTTCCTTCAGCGTAAAGTTACATTTGTTGGTAAGCTCTCAATCAATTGCAGTCCAGAAAAACTGGCACGAATATTGGCATCCACACAGATCACTGTAGCAGCTGTAATACCCACCAGCACCACTCTGAGGCTGGTGCGTGTTGATTCTTAAACCCAGTGACGGAGAGTGTTTCAGCTGTTTATACCAGTAGTAAACAAAACCTTCATTTGTGCAGTGAACCTTCTCCTCCTCCCCCATTTCGTACAGTCCTTTGAATGAAATTCTTTGCTCAGCTGAGAGTTTGAAATTTGGACCTATCCTTTCATGTCTTTTGGCTACGTTTCCTTATCTGGTTAATCAACTCAAAGAGAGCCAGTGATGTGTTCAAAGATTTCTGTGACAGCTGCATACCATTAGGCTGAATGATTAAAAAAAAACCCCATAATTGTAGTTTAGCGCAGTAAATACAGATTGTTCTTTCAGTTTAACATACGGTAGCAAGAGAACTGAGCCTTGGACAAGAGAGCTGCAGCTTAACCCCACGCAGATGAAGCTCGAGGGGATGGTGGAGCTGGTCTGTCCCGTAGCCTTAACCTGCCTCCAGCTCTTTTGGACCAGCAGAGGAGCATCATGGAGCAATGCGGTGTATCTGCGCTTTTGCACTGGGATGGGACGAAAAAGATGGTCAGAAAATAGTCACGAGCACAAAGGCAGCCTGCGGGAGCCGTAGCCTTGGATCTCCTGGTGCAAATGTGGTAGGCTCTTCTTGCTCACCGAGGTGTCTCTCAGCCAGTCTGAGCAGCAAGCTGCTGTTCTCTCCAGGCTATTCTCTGACTGAAGCGTCTGTTGTGGGTGAAGGCTTCCAGACCTCCTCCTCTAGACCAAATCGGTCCCTTCTAAGGTAGCATCAGAAGTGCCGGGGGTGCTTGCCAGCACCTTGCGCGCCCGGCGTGCTGCTGGCACGTGTCCCCTGGATACCCTCTCATCTAGAAACCAAAAAGCGGCTTTTCTTTGACTGAAGTGCGGTCTGACTGTTAGATGCGGTGGAGTCTTTGCTCACGTCTGTTGCTAGTGGAAGTCTCTGGCTTTGCTCTGAAACGGAGCGAGATGTCGAGGAACGAGCGCCGGTGGTGGGAGCGCCCGGTTAACTGGAGTCCTTTTGAGGCAGCTCTGCAGCTTCTTCTGGCTGATGAATTTCCTCAACCACATTTTCTTTCTCTGCTTCAATGGGTCAACCTTTTCCCTGACCAAACTGCCTGCTGTGCTGGATCTGTGAGTGGTGTCCACCCCAGAAGACAAGGGTGCTAATGGTGGAGACAGGGTGTTGGTCCATCTCCCCTGTAGCAGAGGGGGTGTTTTTTCAAGAGTGGTGCATTTTCCCTATTGAAAAACTCTTTCTGGGTTCGCCAGAATTTCTTCTGTGTAGAAGAAATACCCATCTCCACTTCACCTTTTCATTTGCAGGGGTTTCTGGCAGTGTGAGCCGCACACCTCCCGGTGAGGCCAGTGGCTGTGCGGCAGCCAGAGCCTCATGCCGTGTTTTGCAGGTTGAGAAGGCGCTGCGCACGCGGAGTGCACAGCACAGTAAACCCGGTATCAGCTCTCAACTAATTATCTGTGTATAAAAATTCCCCTGCTCGCCGTTTTGCCGTTAGAGGCTCGCTGGTAAAATTTATGACTCTGGCTAAAATGAAGTACCATTTCCTTTTTCTCAGCATTACTGTGCGCGGCCTCTCTGGCTTTTCTTGTTAAACAGACGTGAGCTCACCCAACAGGGAACGTATTTTCGAAGCTCTTTCCCATCACGATTCTGCCCTTTTCTCTCTGTTGCGACCAGTGAAGATAGCCCACAACACATTTTCAGGTCTTTCGACTTTCCCCTGCTTGGTGTGAGGGTGAAGACGGAGGAGCCGAGAGGCAGCTCCTGCGCATGAGGTGCAGCCCCGCCGCGGCTCGCGTGGGCCCGTGGTAGACGCGTACCTCCATCGGCGTGGCGTGGGCTTCCTCTTCATAGTTCGATGTACAACTGTTGCAGTCGGCGTTGGTATGAGCTAAAGGATGACTCCTTCGCTTCGTGCTGGGGTGTGGGGGACCAGCTGTAAAGCTCGGAGAAGGGCTGTGTTCCTCCTGCCCTCGCGTTGCACGCGCGTGTCCTCATTTCGCAGGCTGGTGAAAATGAGACCACGGGCTGAACTTTCTGAACTGGAAAATGCTTCACTGACTGCACCCTGATCTTGAAATCACCTGAAAATTAGCTTGTCTGACGTTGTAAGACAGTAGGGTGGGGTTTTTTCTCAGAGAAAAAAGGGAGCAGTGTTGAGCTGCTGCCATCTCTCCCAGTTGCAGTTAGACGTAGTTATTTTTGTCTTACAGCTTGGATAAAAACCATTAGAGATGCCAGATAAACCTTCCCAAAAAACCCATTTGTGTTAATACTTAAATATTGTTCATCTTTCGCAGCACTTACTTATCTGTTTCCCACATGCTGAACCTTATGGGGAGTTTTTGTGGTTGACTGTGGCCTGTTCTTTCGTTAACTGGTTTCTCAATTTGCATTTTTTAAAAGAAATCAGCAGTAAAAGTCTAACTGTGATAACCATTCAAAGCGGGAACATCCTTTCGGCAGGCCAGGCATGCATTCTTGTGGTTCACCTGCATTGAGGCAGGAGCCCGCAGCATAAACCCAGTGAGCTGCGTCATTTTGTGCCACCCTGGGAAGCATCCTTACCCGAGAGACCCAGCGCTAGCTGGTCCGGCATCGTCCTCCAAGATGCCGCCTCAAGGACAGCAGTTTCATCCTCGTCACTGAACCAGCTTGTTTTCTCCTGTTTCCACGTGTATTAACCAAAGTCTCTAGTCCTAAAGGAGAAATAAGCCAGACATCTGAATTCTCATCAGATCTGACACAAAGTATCAGGTGTGAGTTTTGCTGTGTATAGGTTTTATGGCACGGGGCATAAATATTCAGCTTGTGTCATTTGGTAATATTATTGTGTGGGGGTCTTTCTCACAGTGTGTATTAACTTTCCTTTTACTCCTAGGAGTCATACCACCAAGACAAAATATTTTTAAGGGTGGCTTTATTTGAAGTCAAATATATTCCAGTGATAAAGTCATTCAGATTTAACATAAAAAGATTCACAAATTCCTGTGGTGACGCTCTTGAACTACAGTCTCCTGCCTCTCCTAGCCCAGCCTGTTCGATGTGTCACAGAGTCAACTGCCACCAGAGGACAAGAGGGGGTGGAAAATTCCCCCCACGCACATGCCCCAGCTCCTCTGAGGGTTTTCCGTTCAAGCCCAGTTGGTGCTGTGAAGTGTAGCTGGGGAAAATCCAGTTTGCAGACCCTGGAGCACTTCCCTGGGCAGCGCAGGGCAGCAGCAGCTGCCTTCCCCGTCAGTCAGTCAGCGGCGGTTGTGTCGCTGCTTCTCCTGATGACTTCAGTCGTGGTTTCTAGCCAGACCGATTCCTCACGTGGTTTTGCCGTTATCTGAACAAACAGCTGAAACTCGTCTCCACCGACTGTTGACGCAGCTTGCCCGATAGGGATGTGCCACAGAGCTGGTCCTTGCCGTCCTGGCTGGGTACCTCCCTGCTTCTGGTCCACACCTCTATGGTTGTGGTGGTCTTCTGCATCTCACCTCTGGGCACCAAGGAAGAAAGAAGCTGCTGTGCCCTTCAGACTCCTGGTTTTGGCTGTCCCTGGCCAAATGGTGCACATGAGCACAAGCAGGAGTGATGGATGAGCATGTTCCTTCTCTTCGGAAGAACCAGGCAGGTTATTAGGAGGAAATTAAATGCACTGATACTGAAGCAGGCCGTGTGTCTTTTCTGACATGGGTATCGATACCGTCTTGGGTTTGATTTACAGATTTCGGGGAGAAATCCTGCACTAGATGTCAGGAGCACTGCAAATGCCTTCTCAGCCTCAGGCAATCCTTCAAGCAGTTGCAAGCTACAAGTGTTCCGATGAAGCTGTTTCAACCAGAAAGGAATATTCTTCAGCTTCACTCGACAATACACAAAATGTAAAGAAAGCACGTTTGCGAATCTGTGGTGGTGTTGCATGTAACAGACTGGGACCCTTGACTTCACTGGGACTGATTTCTGCACACGTTTGCGTAAGCATTGTGCTCCAGCAAGGGAGGCGTCGCTTCAGAAGGCACCAGCTCGGTTTGCACATCAGTGCTCACTCCTCCCTGCTCGCTGCTGCGCAGCCTTCCTTAAGTACTTTTTTTCTCCTGTCCATGTCTCTGAGAAGCTCACCAGCTCATCTTGTCGTGTGGGTTCATTTTACTTAGCCCAAATTTTACGTGCCCGTTGTGAGCATTGGTATGTTTGCTAACCCCACTGTGTATTTGTTGCTTACCTCCCTCATTGCCCACCCAGCTTCTCTGGTTTGCTTCAGTGTGGTTACATGATTTTCTGTGTCTGAAAGACCTTTTGTGCTAACTGGAGTAGTATCCAGATACATTCATCACACTTTTCTCAAATCATCTTTCTTGGTTTGTTCATTGCGAACTGAAGAACTTACCAGTTTTCCTCCCTTTTAAACATCAAAGCTCTTGTTATTTTGCATCAACAACAAAACCTCTCTTTGAAACGCACCCTCCATGCAACAGAAATCCAAGCTGGAAGGTGTTTTGTTGAAGTAAACACTTTTTTAGCTTCAACCTTCCTTCTGCCATTTGTGGTGTCTGGTGTATCTTCCTTTACATTTGCATTCTTCAGTGCTAACTTGAGCTGCCAAGCAGTACTGGAAGCCCTCGGAAAGGGGAGAAAAAGGTAACCTGGTTCAAAAATGTACGAGAGGTTGTTAAACAATGTAAGTTTACAAAAAAAAAGCTTAGAATGTCCACTTTGAAGTACTGTTATTTTTCTGACTTTCTCTGCAGCTGTGAAGGCAGATGCTTCTTTTAAAATAAAGATAAGGTTTCCTTGCACCTCCCATGGCTCCAGGAACTGGGTCTTCGAGTTGACATAAAACAATGATTCCATGGCTTCTCATGATCCTGTAGCTGAGTGCTCACATATGCAGGTCTGTGCTGAGAGCTGAGACCTTGATGTGAGCAAGCCTTGGAGCAGAGGGCACATATTCCCCTGCCTAGGATCCAGCTCTTCCCATGCTGTAAACCTGGCCGGTCAGCATGTTAAAACGCTGAAACTCCTCTTCAGTAGATGCACCGTTGGCTCTTCCTTTCTTATAAGCTCAGTTTCCATGTATTCCTTGTAAGTTTACAGCTGTAGCAACAGTTTTGCTTTTAATAATTTACCTGTTTCAGAAAGAAAATTCTTCTGTTGAATGGAAAGCACGAAGAAGCCTGCATGTTGAGCGTAGGCGGAGGGTTAGGTTTCCATCTACCCTAAGCTGACCTCGGGGCAGAGAGATTCCCGCTTTCATGTTTTAGATCGTGTGTAGAACCTGATGCTGGCTGGATCATCCAGCTTAGGGCAAGAGTATCTAGGGAACATGGGGAGTGAGACATTTGCAGAAGGGAATGAAATGTTTGGGATGCAGCATCATGCTTTCTACAGCAGTGAACATCAATCACACCTTCTCAGAAAAGCGTGGTGCTGAAAGTCTCCTCCTCCCCCCACCTCACTTTTTTTTCTTGTTTCCCTGTTCCCCACTTCTGTTTATTCTCCTTTCCTTCTGATATGCTGTGGCAAGTGCAATTCTAGCTGAGAAAACTAACTTGTCCTTGAAAAAACAGAGCATTCCCTGGTTTTATTCCTTTGGCCATTGAGTAAACAACAGTTATTTTTGTTCTACCAGTGATTTATGACTGAACAGATCTGGAGTTTATATTTTTAGTTTTATAGGCAATTTAGATAATGTATATTTGTGATCATAAATGTTTGATCCTCTTACAGTCTGTCAACGAGTGTTATGCCCAACTGGAGAAAATTACATAAACTGAAGGGATGAAAGCATTACATTCTTCAAGTAGCCTCGGGTTTCTTTGCAAGTACCCAAATAGGTAATCCTTAAATGTAGCAGTATTTTGAGCATCTGTTGGTAAATCATCTAGGAGGGTGCCATCCAGAAGAAATAACCTGCTTTTCATAAGTCATCCAGTTCTCTACAAGGCTTGGATTAAAATGCTGTAGTGTCACTGCTCAGAAAGTATCGAACGTTTTCTACCAGGAACCGCATACTTATACAAACCAACAACCAAACCTCTTTCGTTTGCACTGCTTTGTGTTATTTTTTGACTTTTTTGTGGAGTCAGTAAACATTTCTTGAAAAACCAGAAGTTTTTGCTGAAAAGTTCATTTGCAAATGTCAGGAAAATAATAGTCCTTTTTAAAAACATCAGATCTTTTTTTTTTAATTATTATTTGCCTTCCTCTCACCTCCCCCTTTACCTACCTTTAGTTTGTGGTAATTCTGCAGGTGTAGCCCTTACAGTGATCCTGGAAGATAGATACATGCCACTGCTTGTACTGCTACTGTCCCCTTCTGCTCCAAAAAAAACCATCTTCCTTTCCCCTCCCAGTTGCCAACTTAATTCAAGTCAACACTAGTTAAGCATTCAGATGTTTTTTCCAGGAAAATAGTAAAGTGTTGGGCACCATTGAAACTTCAACTTGAAAATCCCTGTAACTTAAAACTAATAACTTCTCCTTCCACAAGTATTTCCTTCCCACCCTCCTCCTTGGCCACTTCAGAGCACAACTGCTTCCTTGATGGGTGGGGGAAGCCTTTTCGGAGTCAGCTGGGACTGGGCATTGGGTGGGATCTGGGCTGTGCGGGGATGCCAGGACTCGGGTGCTGAGGGGTTCACCCCCTCTTCCAGCCCACCAGCCCCAGCTCTGCTCTCAGCATCCTTCCCAGTCCCAGAGTGCCTCCCCTCCGGGGACCAAGCCCCTGGCACGGCAGTGGCAGCACGATGAGTTTGCTGTGGGCACACAAACGTTTTATTCCCTCTCCTGTTTCATTTTGACATGGACTGGCGTGACAGGTGGCTTTGCTTTAGGGTGGGCAGAGGAGTGTGACACACATTGTGTTGACTGGGGGATACCAAACGATGCTGATGGGGTGTCTTCTCTGAAGCTCCCCAGAATATAGTGGAAACAAGGGAACAAATTCAATGTTCCTGACTTAAATTCAATATAAAAACAAAGCGAAGCTTTGACAAAGTCAGAATTAATTGTCATTTAAAGTCTGTTAGATCATTTTACTAGTTCTGTTGGAACACCTTTCTGGTGTGATGCGCGCTTTCGCAGGAGCACAGAATGCTTTGGGTTGG
>Ga0181612_106897_pt1 | contig 19483 bp, 18 predicted proteins | sample HoacroProtozoa21_FD_119630 | JGI IMG/M metagenome (GOLD analysis project Ga0181612, IMG submission 119630) | Hoatzin crop microbial communities from Cojedes, Venezuel. Combined Assembly of Gp0051906, Gp0051904, Gp0051908 | reverse complement strand
GACGCAGCTGCAAGGCAGGGGTAAGCAACGGAATAGGGACTGAATGAAATTTCATGCACCAAAGGTGCAATGATAATTTCAGTCGGTCCCTATTCGATAGATGTCGCTGAGGCAAGCACATAGTGCACAGCCAAAACGAAACAGCTATCGACTGCGGTTACCTGCCGGTCGCCGACCTACTAGCAGAAAGTAGTTTCTTCGCATTAGAAAATCCTGACTCTTTCCCACGTATTTAATCATGACAGTTCTATATGTATATCTAATTTTTTACTCACCGATAATGCTTAATCATCACCTGCAAACTCCGGTTCCCCCGGAATTCATTAATGGACGGCTCATACACCACAGAAAGTTTCAAAGCATTCTCCTGCCCCTTTCGGGCACGTTCCATCTCATTTTCTCCGAAGGTCTCCACCAGATATTCATCCATTTCCTCGCCACTTCCAAAATAAATTCCATCCATGGAACCTCCGGTGGGCAAGCGGAAGGTAATCTTTCGAAACTGCTTTTCCTTTCCCATAGAAGAATAGTGGCTTACCATAAGATTTTTATCTGCAAATACCGGTGCCGGATTCCCGTTTCCAAAAGGAGCAAGACCTTCCAGTTCCTCCACCAAGGGAATACTTAAATATCTTAATGGTGTAGCCACATCAATCATGATTTTCGGCATTAAATCCTCTTCCGAAAGGTTGGCCTTTTCTATTAATTTTTCCCGAAGCACCGGAAGCATTTCCTTTTCCAGAGAAAAACCTGCCGCCATAGGATGTCCGCCGTACTTGGTAAAGTACTCCTTTACCTCGGATAATTTTTCGTACATGGAATAGGCCTCAATGGAACGACCGCTGCCTTTTAACCCGCCGTCGGAAGCATCCGTTATTACCAGTGTGGGACGATAGAACCGCTCCTTAATATGACCTGCCACCAGACCTGCCAAAGACTCATGAAGCCCGGGAACATACACCACCAGTACGGGATCTTCTTCCATGTGATTTTCTTCAATGACCTGATAAGCCAGATCGTCGCCTTTTTTCATCATGGACTTTCGCTCATCATTTAAGGTTACAAGCTCCCCGGCATGATATGCTGCTTTCTCCTCTGTCTCCGACAGTAAAAGTTCTATGGCCCGGTCTGCCGTATCCAACCGCCCGGAGGAATTAAAGCAAGGTCCCAGCACAAAGCCGAAATGAAAAGCATTTAATTCTTTTCCCGCAAGTTCTGTACGGGTTAATAATGCTTGAAGGCCAAGATTTTTGGTATGCTCCAGTTTTTTTAAACCGTACTGAACAATGATGCGGTTTTCATCCACCAGAGGCATCACATCACAAACCGTTGCAAAGGCCGCTTCCTCAATATATTCAAGATATGCATCCTCTGCATATCCCAAAGTTTCGTAAAGACACTGAACAAACTTCCAGGCCACCACGGCGCCGCAGATTTCCTTATAGGGATAGGGACAGTCCTTCCGATGCGGATTAATAATGGCATCCGCCGGTACCAATCGCTCTGTGCGGTTTCCATTTTCATCCTCATCATAGGGTACTGCATGATGATCCGTAACCACGCAGGTCATACCGTATTCCTTGGCCCGCTCCATGGCCGGTTGTGCGGCAATGCCGTTATCGCAGGTTAAAAGGAAAGTAATGCCCTCCTCATGAGCCTGGTCCACCATATGTTCATTAATGCCGTACCCGTCCTCAATACGGTGGGGAATGGCATAATCCACCTGAGCACCTGCTTTTTTCAATGCGGTATATAAAATATAGGTGGAATTAATGCCGTCTACATCGTAGTCTCCCACAATACGGATTTTCTCCTGATTGGATATGGCCTTCTTCACCAGAGAAACTCCCCGGTCCATATCCAGCATCAAATGAGGGTCATGTAATGCGGAAAGTGACGGCCGAAGGAAGGAGGCAAATGCCTCATCCTTAACGTCCCGGTTTACCAGGACTCTAGCCGTCACCATATCACATCCGTATTTACTTGCCAGACCCTTAAAGTCACCTTTTTTTGCGGTGACGATCCAACGTTCTTTTTTCATTAAGCTAATGCTGCAGTAATGATTGCCATGGAATAAACCTCAGAGGCGTTACATCCACGGGAAAGATCATTAATGGGAGCATTCAGACCCAGAAGGATGGGGCCGTATGCCTGGAAATTACCCAAACGCTGTGCAATCTTGTAACCGATATTACCTGCGTTAATGTCAGGGAAAATAAAGGTGTTAACATGACCTGCCACCTGAGAGTCGGGGCACTTGGTACGAGCCACACGAGGAGAAACGGCAGCATCAAACTGCATCTCACCTTCGATGGGAAGCTCAGGATACTTAGCCTTTGCCTTCTCAGCAGCGTTACGCATCTTATCAACATCCTCGCCCTTGCCGCTTCCTAAAGTAGAGTAACTTAAGAAACCAACCTGGGGATCAATACCGAAGATCTTTGCACACTCTGCAGTCTCACCGCAGATCTCAACCAGCTCATCCTCGGAAGGCTTAATATTAATTGCACAATCGCCCATTGCCAGAACCTCGCGGGAACCGGTTGCTGCATTACGTACAAGAATAAAGCAGGAAGATACGATGGAGTTACCGGGCTTGGTCTTAATCAGCTGCAGTGCAGGACGAACCGTATCTGCAGTAGAGTAAGTAGCACCACCCAGAAGGGAATCAGCTACGCCCATTTTTACCAGCATGGTTCCGAAGTAGTTGGCCTGGGATAAAATCTTACGAGCCTCTTCGGGAGTTACACCCTTCTTCTTACGAAGTTCACAGAACTCTGCTACCATCTCGTCCATCTTGTCATAGTTGGCAGGATCAATAATCTGTGCACCGCGGATGTTGAAGCCAACCTCCTGTGCCTTCTCATAAATCTCCTCCTCATTTCCCAGAAGAATGGGGGTTAAGAAGTTACTTGCCAAAAGACGGGAAGCCGCCTCTAAAATACGGGGATCATTTCCCTCGGTAAAAATAATCTTCTTGGGGTTTTCCTTTAACTTGTTAATCAAAGGTCCGAATCCGTGATCACTCATTGTATCTCTCCTTTACTTAAATCTATTTATTCTCAGTTGTCTATTTCATCCGACTGTATCTTATTTTATACCATTCCCCCGCTTTTTCAAGAGGATTCTTGTACTAAGGAAGGTGCAAAATCTTCCCCCGAAAAAGTACGGCAGATGTCCTGAAAAATACCGGGCGTTCATTTACTCACCGGCCGGTGTGACCTCTCCCTCAGCAGAAATACTTACGGTGGAGGAGATGCCTTGCAAGTAACTGATAATGGAGGAAGCCTTCTCCTCTCCTGCCAGAGAAGTAGTGGCTCCGGAAGCCGTAGCCGGAATCAGGGTTACGCTAACTTCTCCCGTTTCCCCGTCTACGGTGTATTTTACCGCCATAGTGGAATCAATACTTTGATTGAACACAAAGTTCCCCAGGCTGTAAAAAATATACGAGCCGTTGTAATACTCCATATTCTGAAGCACATGAGGATGGGCTCCGATGACTGCCGTAGCTCCTGCATCCACCAGTTGGTGTGCCATGCTTTCCTGGTAATCCGTCAAAACATCCGTATGCTCCGTACCCCAATGCACGCTGACAAAGACATAGTCGCAGACCTCCTTTGCCTCCTGCACCCGACTGATTAATTCCGTAGGATCGTAGCAGGTAAAAACGCCCGGCTGACGATTCACCACGTTCCAGGATGCCTTGGGGATTACACGGCTGGCCGCCAAAAATCCGTAAGTCTTACCGTTTACCTCCACCGTTACCAGTTTTGCCGCTTCATCCAGACTGTTGCCGGCACCGGTATATAAAATCCCGGCTCCTTCCAACGTGGTAAAAGTATCCGACAGAGCCTCTGTCCCATAATCCAACACATGATTATTAGCCAAAGTCGCCACATCCACCCCCAGCTCATTTAAGATGGTGACATAGGAAGGATTCACCCGGAAGGTATACTGCTTATCCGTTTCCTGAGTCCCTCCCGTACTAAAGGGGAATTCATTATTAATGCAAAAAATATCCGCTTCTGTTAGCATAACCCGAAGATCCCGGGATACAACACCGTCAATTCCGGATGCATTATAATTAGACAGCACATAATCACTTAAAAGCACATCTCCCACAAAAATTAATTCCGTATCTTCATAGGTCGCTTCTTTATTTTCCGCATCATCTGATCCTGAGGATTTTTCAGAGTCCACATGGTCTGAACCGGCATCCTCCTTAGAATCCTCCTCTGCATTTTCTACTGCGCCCTCTGTGTCAGATGACGCACTTCCTGCATCCCCTCCGGAGACTAAGGCTGTCACCTTCTCTCCTATACCGGAAAACCCCCGGGAGACATAAGTTCCCAGGGGTGTTACCAGACAAAGAATTAAGAATGCGGCAACCACAGCCACCACCAGTGACCAGAATCTTGCTTTTTTCTTCATAAATACTCTCCTCTAGCGAAACTGGCCCTGATTTTTATCATAAGAAAATCCTGCAGCTTTCAGTTTCTGAATCATCTCTTCCCGGGATACGCCGTAAAAATCACAGCACTCCGAAAGAGATGAAAACCGGTCCCGAAGCTGTGTGTTTAAAAAGGAATACAGCATCACGGGATCCTTTGGTAATGTGTCACTCATCTTACACCTCGTCAATGGCCTTGCCGATATCATGGCGCATATACTTATTGGCAAAACTTACCTTTTCGGTGGCCTTATAAGCATTGGCCCGGGCTTCTTTTAAGTCCTTTCCCAAAGCGGTAATTCCCAAAACTCTTCCGCCATTGGTGACAATTTCACCCTTTTCATTAAACTTGCTTCCTGCATGGAAACAAAATTCTTTTTCAAAATCAAACTGATCCAATCCGGAAATTACAAATCCCTTTTCATAAGATACAGGATATCCGTCGCTGGCTAATACCACGCAAACTGCAGCATTATCCTCGAAGGAAAGTTCCACCTCCGAAAGACGTCCTTCCACACAGGCCATCATAACATCCACAATATCGTTTTTCATGCGGGGAAGAACTACCTGAGCCTCCGGATCTCCAAAGCGGGCATTATACTCTAAGACCTTGGGACCGTCCTCTGTCAACATAAGGCCGAAGAAAATGATTCCCACGAACTTACGGCCTTCGGACTTCATGGCATCCACCGTCTTCTGATAAATATACTCCTTACAAAAGGCATCCACTTCCTCAGTATAGAAGGGACTGGGAGAAAAGGTTCCCATACCGCCGGTATTCAGTCCCGTATCTCCGTCTCCGGCACGTTTATGATCCTGAGCGGAAGTCATAATCCGAATGGTTTCACCGTCACAGAAACTTAAAACAGACACTTCCCGTCCTGTCATAAATTCCTCGATAACCATATGGTTGCCGGCATCTCCGAACTTCTTATCCTGCATAATGGTACGGACACCTTCCTTAGCCTCTTCCAGGGTGTTACAAATTAACACACCTTTTCCAAGCGCCAGGCCGTCTGCCTTTAAAACAATAGGGAATTTTGCCGTTTCCAAATAAGAAAGAGCCTTATCCGCATCATCAAAATTCTCATAAGCTGCCGTGGGAATATTGTATTTTTTCATCAGATCCTTGGAAAAAGCCTTGCTGCCTTCCAGAATGGCGGCCTTTTTATCCGGTCCGAACACCTTAAGACCTCTGGCCTGAAATACATCCACAATCCCGCCGACCAAAGGATCATCCATACCGATGACTGTAAGATCAATGGCATGACTTTCTGCAAAATCCGCCAGTTTTTCAAACTCCATAGCGGTAATATCCACACACGCCGCCATGGAAGCAATGCCTGCGTTTCCCGGTGCGCAGTAAATTTTGTCTGCCTTCTTGCTCTTACTGATGGCGTAGCAAAGTGCATGCTCTCTTCCACCGCTTCCTACCACAAGAATATTCATAAATGTTCTCCTTTTAAAACCAAACACTCTGATTCAAATATTCCGGATTACAGTTGTCCGGATGTCACCAGCTCGATTGCCTTGGGAAGCAGCTTCCATTCCGCTTCCTCCATGACTCTCTTTTGAAGCACCTCAGGCGTATCCCCCGGTAAAATTTCCACCGCTTTTTGTAACAGAATGGGACCCGTATCCGTTCCCTCATCCACAAAATGCACCGTGGCTCCCGTAACCTTTACCCCTCTTTGAAGTGCAGCCTCATGAACCTTTAATCCATAAAAACCGTCTCCGCAAAAAGAAGGAATCAGGGAGGGATGAATATTTAAAATCCGATTGGGATATGCCTTGATGACCTGCTTTGGCAACACCGTAAGATATCCGGCCAGCACCACATAATCAATGGCAAATTCCTTCAGAATTCCAATAAGGCCTTCCGAAAAAGCCTCCGGGGTCTCATAATCCTTTCGCTTAATCACCCGGGTAGGAACATTTGCCTTATGGGCCCGCTCCAAAGCAAAGATGCCTTCTTTGCTTCCAGCAACCAGAGCAATCTCACCATGGGGAATCTCTCCCCGACTGGCTGCATCCAAAATTGCCTGAAGATTGGTGCCTCCGCCGGAGACAAGTACCGCTACCTTCTTGGGAGCCTCTAGCATAATGTAACTCCCTTCTCACCGGCATCAATTCGGCCTACTACATAAGCCTTGTCTCCGCAAGCTTCCAGTGCGGAAATTGCCTTATCCACATCGGAGGCATCCAGGGAAAGTACCATACCGAGTCCCATATTAAAGGTGTTATACATCATTTCCTCTGCAATATCTCCCTTCTTTGCCATTAAGGTAAAAATAGGAGGTACGGGATAAGAGGATTTTTCAACCACTGCATGACATCCCTCCGGAAGCATGCGGGGAATATTCTCATAGAAACCGCCGCCGGTAATATGGCTTGCACCGTGAACACGAATTCCTGCATCCTTTAAAGCCTTCATGGCTGGAACATAAATCCGGGTGGGTGTAATAAGGCACTCTCCCAAAGTCATGCCCAGCTCATCATAATAAGTATCCAAAGATTCCTTGGTCATATCAAAGACGCTTCGAACCAGGGAAAATCCATTGGAGTGAACACCGGTGGAAGCAATACCCACCAGTACATCTCCGGCCTTAATCTCTTCACCGGTAATCATTTCCTCTTTGTCACAAACACCTACGGCAAATCCTGCAAGATCATACTCATCCTCCGGCATAAGTCCCGGGTGCTCTGCGGTCTCACCGCCGATTAAAGCTGCTCCGGACTGCTTACATCCCTCTGCCACACCTTTTACAATAGAGGCAATCTTCTCGGGATAATTTTTACCGCAGGCAATATAATCCAGGAAAAACAAAGGCTCGCCGCCGGCACATGCCACGTCATTTACACACATAGCCACAGCGTCAATTCCAATGGTGTCATGCTGATTCATAAGAAATGCCAGCTTAATCTTGGTTCCCACGCCGTCGGTTCCGGATAAAAGCACCGGCTCCTTCATTTCCTTAATCTTGCTTAAGGAAAATGCACCGGAGAAACCGCCCAGGCCGCCTAATACCTCGGGGCGCATGGTTTCTTTTACATGCTTTTTCATTAACTCCACAGATTCGTAACCGGCCTCAATGTCCACGCCTGCCTTTTTGTAATCCATCTTTGATCCTTTCTTTCCTGCCTGCCTTTTACATGTTGCAAAAAAACTACTACTGCTCCAAATATGCTTCATACCCGATGCGGGTAAGTTTTTCATCCTTGCTGACAACCTCGTCATGCATATTTTTGACATAGTTTGCCAGTTTTTTCTCAATCTCTGTATCTGAAATGGCCAGCATTCTGGCTGCCAGGATTCCTGCATTGGCACCACCGTTAATAGCCACCGTTGCCACCGGAATACCCGTAGGCATCTGCACAATGGAATAAAGGGAATCCACGCCTCCCAAATCGGAAGTCTTCATGGGAATTCCAATAACGGGAAGAGGGAAAATTGCGGCACACATTCCCGGAAGATGTGCAGCCTTTCCGGCACCGGCAATAATGATCTGATATCCCTTATCCCGGGCACTTTTGGCATACTCGAAAAATTCATCCGGCTCCCTGTGAGCGGAAATAATCCGCATTTCATAAGAGATATCTAATTTTTCCAGTACCTCTGCTGCCTTCTTCATAACAGGAAGATCTGAATCACTTCCCATAACAATGCCTACCTGTGCCATAGCTGCTCCTTTCAATGCCTGCTTACTGTTCCAAAAGACCTTCCAAAGGCCGGTTTAACTCTTCCGTACCGGGCAGCACAAAGCGTCCCTCTGAAAGAAGTACAATTTCTTTTTTATCTAATGTCTCAACCACAATTTCCCCTAACTCTTCAAAGGGAATGGTAATGTCTGTATGGCAATGGAAATATGCTTTTTCCGGATCTTCTTTCCGAAGGGCAGAGCACTCATTTTCCCGGGCAATGACTTCCTTGCCATCGGGGTTCATCATGGGAACCTCCTCCTCATAAGAATAGCAGGTATCACCCAGAGCAAAATGGGGACCGGTTTTCTCTGCAATCAAAATGGGCAGACGGTCAAAAATCTGAAGTTCCTTAGCCATACGATAGGCAGTGGTATTGGTACCGATGGCAAACTCTCCTACCGGAAGGCTGTCATGATGGAATAAAATCTGATCAAAAATGAATTTTTTGCCCTTTTCCTCCTCCGGGAAATTGCCGCAGGAGTAATCCTTTACCATACCGTCTTCCAAGTCAATGCGAAGATTCTTAAAGCCGTATCCGTTTAAGAACACCTGGCTTACATGAAGTCGTCCCCTGGTTCCCGTAAGAAGAGGTGAAGTAAACACTTCTCCCACAGGAATATTTACATCGGCTACACAGTTCTCAAAATTAGTCTCTTGGGAAGGATCCTCCAGGTGATGTAAATGTACCCGAAGATTCGTCTCATTGGAGCCCCGGCCTTTCACACGAACCCACTCACCCTGATCCAGGGCATCGATTAAATACTGCTGAATCCTCCGGTAGGTCATATAGTCTAAGGTGTTAAGTTCCATGGTCTTTTTAAAGACTTCCGGGAAAATCTCCCCGAAACAGGGCTGGGGAAAAGCAATTATGGTATAACTGGTCTCTTCTCCCGGAATAAAGGAATTTACAATGGCCGTGGACTTATTGGACAGGGATAAAAGTAGCTTGTTCTGCTCCTCTGTCATGGTATAAGCCTCGGGCTTTTGTACCGGTGAAAACTGTTCCTCACCGAACACCTCAATATAGGCGGCACCGCTGTATACTCCGGCTTCTTTTTCGAAATGCCGATACGCCTCCCGAAGGGTTTCCTCCCGGCGATTAATATAGGCCTTGTCAAAATACAATCCCTTATCATCCTTATGATCATAGTCAAACTGATGATTTACGGCAGTGGAAAAGACGCCCCGTACTCTGGCTCCTCTTCCCTCCACGGAAAAAATATTTTCCCGGCGGAATCTGGGTTCAAGGCCCATGGCCTTAAAATCTGCCACGGCGGAACGAACCACCCGCTCAAAGCCAATGGGATACACCACATTCACAGTACTCTTCTTGGAAATATCCTTACCGCAAACATCAAAGCCGACACGATAGCCCTCGGTATATGTATGGGCCATACGGTCAATTTCCTCCTGAGACAGGGTGTTTAGATATTCCCGGATTTGAAGTTCATTATCCGTAGGATAAATACCATATCGATACAAATAGTTGGGATTCGAAAGATCCGCCTCCATTACCTGGGAATAAATAAAAGGATTGTCGGAGACCAGATCCTTTACGGAATTCAACGTAAACTCCTCCTGATAATCCCGGTAAAAACTTTCCAGGTCTTTTTTGATTTCTTCTACAGCATAGGTTTCTTCCTCCTCATCCCGAAGATCCACCATAAGCCCTACGAAAAGTTCGGCAAAATATACCAGATAGTCCCACTTCCCATCGGAAATCCAAATGGGCAGGGCCATGCAGTCTGCATATAAAAGTCCAAGATATGCTCCCAGGGATGCACCTAACTTTTCCTGAATATACACAGGATTTGCGTAAGATGTCTCATAGTTTTCCGGAAGGATGGGGGCATAAAAATCCGCCATAACCTTCTGCCACTTTGAAATGTCATACTCTTTTACCTTGCCGCTTTCAATATCCTCTGCATAGACAAAGCATTTTTCAAAATAAGCAGCCAGATTCTCCTCAAAGGAAAGAAGTTCCGGATTTACGGAAAACATGCCCTGACCCTGAGATGAATTTTTCACACTGTCTTTTATTAATGAAAGGCGCTCTTGTAAAAGTTCCTCTTTTTCCTGATCGATCATAGATACTCCTCTAACCTAATAACATTCCCATAAAATACAAACAAATCCAAAGAAAGGTGGCAATGGCCGGAAAAATCACTCCCACTGCCCGGGATACCGCATTAAACTGCTTATCCTTAGCAGCATGCACTCCCTGGACTAAAATAAAAATTCCCAGGAAGAAAATCATCATGGCAATGCCGCCCATATAACGATTGGTGTTTCCGCCCATGCCGGCGGAATACAAAATAAAAGCCACAAACACAATCATAGAAAGAAGGCCATACACACCATAGAACACACTGGCCCTTTGGGTAGGACGCCTGGATTCCCACTGACGTCTTAATCTTCGCTTATCGAGCATTGGTCATCCTCCTTTCTCACCTTTTCAAAAATCACATAACATAAGGCGCCGAAAAACGCTCCGGCGGTATTTAAAATCACATCATCCACATCGCAGGAGCCGGTGCTGGTAATATACTGAAGCATTTCCACCATGGCGGAAAATCCCATTCCCGTCAGGCTGACAATGGTTTTCCGATGGGGCATACTTTTAGGAAACAAAGAGGTAAGCAGCCATCCAAAGGGCATAAAGGCCAAAATGTTTCCTACAATATTCAGCATAAAACCATAAATCCCGATTTGCCTAAATCGGACAAAATATCTAAGTATCTCGTGAAACGGAATGAAATTATAGGAAAAACTTCCGGTTCCTCCCCTGCCGAAAACCTCCGCAAAAAACAATCCGTAACTTAACACTGCCAAATACAGACAGAGAACAATGACTTTTCTGGCAATCTTCATTATTTGGATGCTCCATATTTTTCATAGTAAGCATCAATGGAGGATTTCATTGCATCGTCAATTAAGATTTCGCCCTTATAAGACTTGTTGTACAAACAATCAACCACATCCTGCATAGTAACAATTGACGCGGTTTCCATGGAAAATTCTTCTCCGATTTGCTGAAGAGCGCCTTGCTCACCGGTACCCTTTTCCATACGATCCACAGAAACAATTAAACCCTTTACGATAGCGTCTGCTGCCGCCTTAATCTTAGGGTAGGTCTCCCGGATAGAGGTGCCGGCCGTGGTAACATCTTCAATAATAATAACGCGGTCTCCGTCTTTAATGGGGCCACCTAAAAGTTTGCCGCCCTCTCCATGATCCTTTTCCTCCTTACGATCCGCACAATAGCGCACATCCACACCGTACTCATTGGACAAAGCAATGGCAGTGGCTACGGAAAGAGGAATTCCCTTATAGGCCGGTCCGAACAACACATCAAAGTCGCCGCCAAAGCTTTCCATAATGGCCTTGGCATAGTAACTTCCCAGACGGGTTAAATCACTTCCTGTCTTATATTCTCCCGCATTAATAAAAAAGGGTGTATTCCGGCCGCTTTTGGTAACAAAATCGCCGAAGCGAAGCACCTTTGCATCCACCATAAACTGAATAAATTCTTCCTTGTACTGATTCATTTTTTCTCCTTTTTTGCCTATTCTGCGGCACCGATTAATTCTTTAATATCTTTGGTTCCGGTCTCCTGCATGTAGGAACAAATTCCTTCATAAATATGCTCCGTAGCCTTTGGATCCAGGAAATTAGCTGTTCCAACAGACACGGCAGTGGCTCCTGCCAACATCAGTTCCAAGGCATCCTCTGCCGTGGTAACTCCTCCCATTCCCACAATGGGAAGAGAGGTGGCATGAGATACCTCATATACCATGCGCACTGCCACCGGGTGAACCGCCGGACCGCTCATACCGCCGGTCTTATTGGCCAGGATACACTGTTTGCGGTATACGTCGATTTTCATTCCCGTAATAGTATTAATCAGGGAAAGTCCGTCTGCGCCGCCGGCTTCCGCTGCCTTGGCAATCTCCGTAATAGAGGTTACGTTGGGAGACAGTTTCATAATTACGGGCTGCTTTGCCTTTTTCTTAATGGCCGCCGTAATATATTCCACCTGAGCAGGGTCCGTACCAAAAGCAATTCCGCCTTCCTTTACGTTAGGACAGGAAATATTAATCTCTAACAAATCCACGTCTTCTTCCGCGAGACGCTCCACAACACCCAAATACTCTTCTTCCGTATGTCCGCAGACATTTACCACAATAGGCACCTTCTGCTGTTTCAAAAAGGAAAGATCCCTCTCAACAAACACATCAATTCCCGGATTTTGCAGACCGATGGCGTTTAACATGCCTCCGTATACCTCTGCAATCCGAGGTGTGGGGTTCCCTTCCCAGGGGACCAGGGATACCCCCTTGGTCACTACTGCTCCCAGACGATCAAGAGGTACAAACTCCGCGTATTCCATGCCGCTTCCGAAGGTTCCGGAAGCAGTCATAATGGGATTTTTTAAGGTAACACCGCAGAGATTTACCTCTGTGGAATATCCTTCCGGCAAAAGAGATTTACTCATGACAAATCCACCTCCCTTGCGTCAAACACCGGGCCGTCTTTGCAAACCCGGGCATTATTTACATTGGTATGATGATGCTTCTTAGTGGTTTTTACCACACATCCAAGGCAGGCACCCACCCCGCAGGCCATACGCTCCTCCATGGAGATATAGCAGGGAATCTCTTCCTGAAGGGCAAATTCTTTTACCCCCCGAAGCATGGGTTTCGGGCCACAGGAATAAATCACATCTCCCGTAACGTTTTCTGCACCAATGGCATCCAGTACCGTTCCTTTGGTTCCGTGACTTCCGGAATCCGTTGCAATAACCACATTTGCTCCGGTCTTTTCGAAGAGTTCTTGTAAGAAAAGTTCGTCCCGATATCCTAAAACCACAGTACACTCCGTCTCATGAGAAACAGCCTGAGCCAGTCCCAGCATAGGGGGAATCCCAAGGCCGCCGCCGATTAGCAAAGGATGACTCTTTCCCAAATCCCCGGGCAAAGTATATCCATTCCCCAGAGGGCCCATAACTTCCACTCTGCTGCCTTCGGATAAGTCTGCAAGTTCTTTGGTACCGTCCCCCACCACACGATACACCAGCACAATGCTTTCTTCCTTGGGAAGAATCCGACAAATACTAATGGGCCGGGGCAAAAGCCGTTTAGAATCATTTAAATACAGGTTCACAAACTGACCCGGTCTGGCCTCATCCGCACACTGGGTATGCAGTTTCATTTCGTATATATCTTCTGCGATTGAGTGGTTGGAAAGAACCAATCCCAAATCCTTTGTAATCATTCTTACTCCTTTCCCAGGGCAGATCGGATATCGGAAAGCATATCCTCTACAGCCTGTCGGGAAGCATCTGCAAAATTAGCGGCTCCAAAAGAAGCATACTCCTCCTTCTGGTACGCACAAATAATTCCCCGAGAGGAATTTACAATGGCTCCCAGGCCATCCCGGTTAAAGAAGCAGGCTAAGTCTTCGCCTTTTCCTCCCTGGGCTCCGTACCCCGGAACCAAAATATAGGCATGGGGCATTAATTTCCGAAGGGTCTTACCCATTTCCGGATAAGTGGCTCCCACAACGGCACCTACATTGGAATAGGAACCGTCCATGGAGTTTTTACCCCATTTTTCCACAGCCTTTCCCACCAGTTCATAAAGGGGATGGCCGTCAATAAGCTGGTCCTGGAACTCGCCGCTGGAAGGATTGGATGTCTTTACCAGTACGAAAATTCCCTTGTCGGAAGCATTGCACTCCTCAATAAAAGGATTAATACCATCGCTTCCCAGGTAGGGATTTACGGTAGCAAAATCCTCCCGAAAGGGACTAAAGGTCTTGCCGCCCACATCAATACTTCCCAAATGTGCCGTAGCGTACGCGGCAGAGGTGGAGCCGATATCTCCACGCTTTACATCACCGATGACCAAAATGCCTTTCTTGTGAGCGTAATCCACCGTCTTCTGGAATGCCAAAAGTCCGGGAATTCCAAACTGCTCATACATGGCAATCTGGGGCTTAATGGCCGGGATCAAATCCTCCGTGGCATCAATAATGGCTTTGTTAAAATAGAAAATTGCTTCTCCTGCAGCCTCTAAGGTATGACCGCAGTTCGCATATGCGCTTTCCATTAAATGCTCCGGAATGTAGGAAAGCATAGGATCCAATCCCACTACAATAGGGGCATTCTTTTTTTCGATTTCATTAATCAGACGACTGATCATGGGCTCCTCCTTTGGTATCTATAACCGCTTTGTTCAAGTAAATGTATGATTCTTTTCTCTGTATATAAATTCTCATTCTTTACGAAGTGGAAAGGAAATCTTTCCCTGATAGATGGTGTAGCGAACCTGTCCGGAAACCGGCATCCCCTCGTAGGGCATGCTCTTTCCCTTGCTGTAAAAATGTTCGCTTCGAATCTGACCTTTGGCTGCCGGGTCAAAAATCGTAATATTCGCCACATGTCCGGGACTAATATCTCCTCCCGGAATCCCGGCGATCCGGGCGGGATTATAACTCATTTTTTCCACCATTTGCATGGGCGTAAGCACATCTTTTAACACCAGATAGGTATAAGTAAGAGGAAGTACCGTCTCGATTCCCACGATTCCAAAGGGACTTCCGAGGAATCCTTTGCTCTTCTCCTCAGCGGTGTGAGGGGCGTGATCTGTGGAAATTACATCCAATGCATTGGTCCGAAGTCCTTCGATCAATGCATCCCGGTCCGCCTTGCTGCGAAGAGGCGGATTCATTTTATATTCCCCGTGGTCCGGTCCCGGAATATCGTCCTCCGTCAAAAGAAAATGATGAGGGCACACCTCTCCGGTTACCTTCAGGCCCTTTTTCTTGGCATCTCGCAAAAAGTCCACTGACTCCTTGGTGGAACAGTGGCACAAATGCAACCTGGCTCCGGTCTCTTCTGCAAGCATCATATCCCGGGCCGCAATAATATTTTCAACAGCATTGGTAATGCCGGGAAGTCCAAAAGACGCAGCCTTTTCTCCCGCATTCATAACGCCGCCTTCTACTAAATCAATATCCTCACAATGGGAAAAAACAGGAACAGAAAGCCGTGCGAATTCCCGCATGGCATGACGAAGCATTTTAGAATTCATAACAGATTTGCCATCTTCGCTGAAAGCCTTGCAGCCTGCCTGTACCATGGCGGATATGTCGCTAAGTTCCTGGCCTTTCATGCCTTTGGTAATAGCACCTACCTGATACACGCTTAAAAGACCGATTTCGTTGCTCCGGCTCTGAACATCGGAAATAGCTTCCGGAGAATCTGCCACCGGAAGGGTATTAGGCATAGCAAAAACCCCTGTATATCCACCGGCTACTGCTGCCCGGCTTCCGGAGTACAAATCTTCCTTTGCGGTCTGACCGGGATCTCTAAAATGCACATGCAAATCAATCAGGCCGGGGAATACATAACATCCATTGGCATCCAATACCTCTTCATTATTCTGAGGTTCAAGATGCTTTTCCATCTCACTGACCATGCCGTCCTCAGCAATACGAAGGTCCAAAACCTCCCGGGTATCCGTGGCTGGGTTTAAGATTAATCCGTTGGAAATCAGCATTTTCCGGCTCCTTTCATACAGAGTTTATACTACCATATTTTCTCCCGCCTCACAACATAAGGGCACAGACAAAAAGCACCGCAAAAATTGCAGTGCTCTTCGCCTGTGAGAGAAATCAAATCCACGGAAGGCTTATGGATATACCCTCTGTGGTAGTTTGTTTATTTATTTGTATCGCCATCCACATAAGCCTGGATATTGGATGCATTTACATACTTGGAAGTATTATCGCCGTCCACTACCACTAAGGTAGGTGCCTGCATAATACCGTAAGCCTCTGTAAGATCCTGCTCCTCCTCGGCATCAATAATTACAAACTCCTGCTCGGAGAGAATCTCCTTTGCCTTGGCACAATTGGGACAGGTCTTGGTGGTAAACAAATACCGTACCGGCTCGTGGGTAACCTTTCTTGGGGAAGCACCCTCCCGCTCATCCACAATCTCAATGGAACCAATGGAAACATCCGGAAGCATTTCCTTCATTTCGTCGGAGGAAATTTCCTGTGTGCTGTTGGGCTTCTGAGACTTTACATCAACAGACTGCTGGGCCTTTACATCAGAGGTCTGCCCTTCCTGCTTCTGTGCCTTAGTGCCGGTCGCCTCCGGGCGAAATCCCAGATCTCCGGATACATCATATAATTTACGATTTGCAAACTCCTGAAGCTTACCTTCGTTCCAGTTTTGAACCGGACGATAATATCCCGTAATCCGGGAATAAATCTCGGTGCGGGCTCCGCACTTGGGACAGGAAGCATGCTCTCCCGTCAAATAACCATGCTCCTTACAAATAGAGTAGGTAGGCGACATGGTGTAATAAGGCAGGCGGTAATTTTCTGCAATGGTCCGAACCAATTTGGCTGCTGCCTGCCATCCGGGAAGTTTCTCGCCTAAAAATGCGTGGAACACAGTACCGGAGGTATACAGTGTCTGCAGTTCATCCTGAATATCCAGCGCCTCAAAAATATCTGCGGTGTAATCCACCGGCAAATGGGAGCTGTTGGTGTAGTAGGGAGTATCTCCCTCGTGACCGGCACAGATAATATCCGGATAATGCTCCTTATCATGCTTTGCCAGGCGATAGGTGGTACTCTCGGCAGGGGTTGCCTCTAAGTTATAAAGATCGCCGTACTTCTCCTGATAATCAGAAAGACGGTTCCGCATGTGATTTAACACTTCCTTGGCAAACTCCTGCGTCTCCTCATGAGTAAGATCCTTACGGAGCCAGTTGGCATTCAGTCCTACTTCATTCATACCAATGAGGCCGATGGTGGAGAAATGATTCTCGAAGGTGCCCAGGTATCTCCTGGTGTAAGGATATAAGCCCTCATCCAGTAATCTGGAAACCACCCCGCGCTTAATCTTAAGGGAACGGGCCGCCACATCCATCATACGGTCCAGGCGGTTATAAAAATCCTGCTCGTCGGATGCAAGATATGCAATCCGGGGGAGATTAATGGTAACCACGCCAATGGATCCGGTGCTTTCACCGCTTCCAAAGAAGCCGCCGCTCTTCTTGCGAAGCTCCCGAAGATCCAGACGAAGCCGGCAGCACATACTGCGGACATCGGAAGGCTCCATATCGGAATTAATGTAATTGGAAAAATACGGAGTACCGTACTTTGCAGTCATTTCGAAGAGAAGCTTATTATTCTCTGTATCGGACCAATCAAAATCTCTGGTAATGCTGTAAGTGGGAATGGGATACTGGAAGCCACGTCCGTTGGCATCGCCTTCGATCATGATCTCCAGGAAGGCACGGTTCACCATATCCATTTCTTCCTTGCAGTCCTTATAACGGAAATCCTGCTCCTTACCGCCCACAATGGCAGGCATCTCTGCCAGATCGTTGGGCACGGTCCAATCCAAAGTAATATTGGTAAAGGGTGCCTGGGAACCCCAACGGCTGGGAGTGTTTACTCCGTATACAAAAGATTCGATACATTTCTTAACCTCTCCGTAGGAAAGGTGATCCACCTTAACGAAAGGTGCCAGGTAAGTATCAAAAGAAGAAAATGCCTGAGCTCCTGCCCACTCATTCTGCATAATCCCCAGGAAATTTACCATTTGATTACACAAAACAGAAAGATGAGCCGCAGGTGCGGAAGTAATCTTACCGGGGATTCCTCCCAGGCCTTCTTTGATTAGTTGACGTAATGACCAACCTGCGCAGTATCCGGTAAGCATGGACAAATCATGAATATGAATATCCGCATTCCGGTGAGCATCTGCAATCTCCTGATCGTAAATCTCAGACAGCCAGTAATTGGCGGTAATGGCTCCGGAATTGGAAAGGATCAAACCACCTACGGAATAGGTAACGGTGGAATTCTCTTTAACGCGCCAGTCCTCAACATTAACGTAACTGTTTACCACATCCCGGTAATCCAGAATGGTGGACTTCATATTACGCATCTTCTCACGCTGCTTACGATAAAGAATATAAGCCTTGGCTACCTGAGCGTATCCGGCCTCTTCCAATACATGCTCCACGGCATCCTGAATATCCTCGACGGAAATCTTATCCTCCCGTAACTTATCCTGGAACTTCGCCGTTACACGAATGGATAACAACTGAATAATATCCGGTACATAGGACATATCCGTTGCATCAAAGGCCTTGGTAATGGCCCCGCTGATTTTATCCATATCAAACTCTGTCAGCTGGCCGTCTCGTTTAATTACTTCAATCATGAAAAACTCCCACCTCTAACTAAAAATACTCCGCAATGTCTCGGTGTGCTTATCTTATCAAAGGAATTTTTCCCGGTCAACGAAAAAACCACAAGATATTGTATGCTTGATTCGTGTTTCAACATAGATATTGTGCAAATCCACAACAAAAAACCCTTGCAATTGCAAGGGTTTCAAAAATCCGGAAACGAAAAATTCAAATTCCTGTAAAAAAAATTTCGGCGTTTTGCACATGGTTACTGATCCACCCGGGTGGCCAGAAAGCGAAGTTCCTTTAAAACATCCTGATCTGACGGGTATTTCGTCACAAACTCAGAGGCTTTCTCGTAGGCAGTCTCATAATCACCCGTATACTCCAGGGCTCCGATTTCATTTTTCAGAAGCTGCTTCTCATTGGTTACCTTATCCAAAGCCAGAGCCTGCTCATATGCCTCAAGAGCCCCCTCATAATCCTTCTGACTCATAAGGAGATCCCCCATAACATTTAAGGAAGAACTGGTGACCTTCTCCGATGACGCGTATTGATTTAAATATTCGTTGGCGGTGGCATTGTCGCTTTGCAGAGCATAGACCTGAGCCAGATAAATAAGAGCCTCGGTCTCCCCCTTATCATAGGCCGTCTCCAGAGCAGAGATTGCTGCGGTGTACTGCTCTAAAATGGTATAAATCTTTCCTCGGTTCAAGTAATCTACTTTACTGTTTCCGTCTATTAAAAGGGCCAGGTTTAAAAATTCCAGGGCGCTGTCGTGATATCCCTGCTCCTCCAGATTGTAATAAATCTGAATATACATTTCATAATCTTCATCAGAAGCTTCCACAGCGGAAGTATAGTCTTCACTTGCCCGGGTGGTTTCCTTTTCCAGAAGGTATAAGCTGCCCCGGAGGAAGTAAGCCTCCGCATCCGTATCGTCATAATTAATCAGAGCGGTATAAGTCTCCACGGCTCCGGAGAAATCCGACAGCAAATACTGAGCCGCCGCTTTGTAGTAACAAATATCCACTTCCCGTGCCGTTACCGTGTAATCTGAAAGTGCCAAGGCATCATTAAAATCCGAAAGAGCGCTTTCATAATCCCCCTG
>Ga0181612_168576_pt1 | contig 19486 bp, 8 predicted proteins | sample HoacroProtozoa21_FD_119630 | JGI IMG/M metagenome (GOLD analysis project Ga0181612, IMG submission 119630) | Hoatzin crop microbial communities from Cojedes, Venezuel. Combined Assembly of Gp0051906, Gp0051904, Gp0051908 | reverse complement strand
CTTCAAATACATTTTTCCTTTTTGGTCTTTCAAATGATCAAATCTTTCCTGGCTGCTGGCCTTCATAGATACACAAGCACAAACATCCACTTTGAATCCAGCCAGCTATATATATCAGTTCTGTCCATCTCAAAAAGAGAGAAAGAACCAGGCAGACAGTGGAAGGGATGCTGTATTAATGAGAAATTACATCTAGCTTGCTTTTATTATTTTTCTGTTTGTTTTGTTGAAAGCAGTAATGTCTTTTTTTGTCCTAATTTCAAGAACAGCTTCCGCATATGCAAGCCCTTCTCTATGTGTAACACAGGGCTCCGGACAACACTGGTCATAACATTTCGCATCCTTCACCTGTTACAGTAAAATATATGGCCAGATAGGGGCTTTCACAGTCCAGTCATACCAAGGACAGCAGTGAATTCCTTCAGTAGCTTTAACGTGAAGAATTCAGTCACGAACTACACAACAACTTTAACTGTTGAGACACTGAAGGTAGTATGGATGCACTCTATCCTCAGCAGATTCCATTACTGTAGCAAAAAAAAAAAAAATCCCTCCAAATTTGGGGATGATTAGTACCTTAGTTCATGCACCTACTTTGTTCTCTAAGAATATCTGTTTCCCTTGTCATTTCGCCTTCTCTTTAGGCATGCAAAAGTTCCCTTGCCTCCAACAAAAATAGCCCTGCAATCACAGAGGGGAAAAGCCATAGCTTACGCTCTTTCCTGTAAATTCCCACTTCAGCTCCTTTTATTCTTTATGAGTCATCATCACTTATTACTTCAGTTGCCCTACAGCTCCTGGAACTCATGCAAAAAACTTCCCAAAGTTACACTTAGGTCGTTTGCTGATATCATAAACAGTTTAACAACCACTTTAAGCAGGAATTCGCTTGGCCCATGTGTATATCAAAATAAAAACAGCTACTGGTGGGACTTAGGAAAAAAAAAAAGTTGTTTAAATTAAAAAGCATTGTTTTCTACTAGGATGTTTCACCAAATATGTAATATTTAGTAGCAACCAGACTACAAAAGAAAGGCAAGACAAAACGTCTCCTGGAACTAGCACGGACTTCATTTTATTTATATTGTCAAGGGGATAATTGACAGGACCACCCACAGCCTGCAACAATTTAAATGCCTGGCCCGACTCACCCCTGTGACAGCATATCACTTTAGCGAATGCAGTCACTCTCAAAACACGACAGCTTGTGGTACAGTACTGAGTACTGAAAGCCTTAAGACCAGGTAGCACTGGACTTGACTGAGAAGGGAAGACAGCTAGTCTCATTAGATCGTCATGTAACACTTCTGGCCAAAACAAGGATCCCTCAGGCTCCTTCAAGAAAGGAAACTCAGGTTTTAGCCTGAAGCAATTGTTTGTAGAGACAGGCTGGGAACTAGTTCTTTTTAACCCAGAGTCCAATTTAGCAACTTTAAAGCTAAAGAAATGGTTGACTGCTCTCTTGAATCACATTCTAGGAGGAAAAACGCTTGCTTGTGTCAAAATAAAAAGTATGTAAAAATGTAAGTAACAACCAACAAACTTTATGTCTCCTCTTAATGGAGAGATGGAGGGAGGGCAGGAAGCAAGACAACCTCAAAAAATACATTACATTATGCCCAAACTGTGGCTTAGGATATGCTGTGCACCACAGAATTTCTGCTTCATAAGATACCTTGTTTGGGAAATATGGACTCTGTGGTCACCTGATTTTTACTCTCCAAGTTCCCACCTCAACCTCTATGTTGGGTTTAATTTCTTGGTTTCAGAATAGACAGTCCTAGGCAGGCCCAAAGACTCAATCATCACAGAGGTTTTGCTGAGGCCGCCAATTTTAATAATGAGTTGCAAGAACAAATTTGCTTCTGTTGTTGAGGTGTTTAGGAGACAAGCTTTCAAGATGTTTCTTTGCTGTTGTGACAGTTAGGATCTTCTTTTAAAACGCGAATTCAGGGGTTCCTGAGGGAATAACCTGAATCAGCACAGCTGACCCTTGAGCACAGGTAACTACATCAGGCAATATAAAAGATGTAATAAAATTGAGAGCTGACAATGCTGTTCCCTGTATAGCAGGGATTTTCTTCCAAAATCACACAGGATTCCTTATCCTGAGGAAGTGTGGTATAAGACGACTTCTACTGGGTAAGGAAGAGTGCTTCATGTGTTGCTGTTTCCTTCCTCTTTCCACACAAACTAATAGCTATGGTTTCTGACAATCCATTAGAGTTCCTTGCAATGGACAGTGTAATATGGTCCTTAGATTTTTAAATGGCAAAAAGCAGAACTATGGAGTCACTGTCCGACAAAGGATGATTCGGGGGATTTCATCTTTTTTTAAAAACTTTTTTAATATATTTTTTAAATCCTTTGAGTTTAGGGCAAAGAAGAAATATTACAAGGGTGGAGAGAAACTCCCCAAAATGGTATACAGTTGCTGGGCTGTTGCTAAACAACTGCTGTATTAGAGGACAGAATGGCATTTAAGTAATCAAAACCTTTATTATTTATTACATTGATGGAATTAATTCAGATGGAAAACTTTAATTATAAAGGCATTATTATTGATACTTGTTGAAGTACATTTTTAAAATTTTGAAATAAAGTAAAACTTGAAATAATCACTGAATATGAACTGAAGTGGCAGCCTAACATAAAATTTATCTACACAGTTCTAGCATAGTAAATAATTATTCATAAATAAGTGATGATGTAATTCACTAGGTTTTTTCACTAACTAAAATCTAACACATCTTAGAAATCAACCTTTTAAACTCCATCCCAGCTTGACTGTTTTGCTTTACAGAGATAGTGATAAAATACTCCTGCTGAAAATTTAGAGAGCAAACTGGATCTGTAACAGAATAGGAATAAAGTCAAACAGATTAGAAGCAGCCCAATTCCTCTCTGTACAAAGAAGTGCTGTGGAAAAAGTATAAAGTTGTTAAACTTGAATGTTCCGAGAGACAGAAATAAAATTCCCTACTAGCAAAAACTTATTGCTCAACAAGAAAGAACTCCTGCCCTTATACGGTGCTGCAAGTAACTTCTTTTTCAAGAAGGTAAAGCTTTTCAAACTGCCAAGTGACATACTCACTCTCATGGCTAGGAGCTCTGTCTGGAAAAAAAACAAAAATCCAGGCTCAGAGTAGTAATAGCATTGTCGCTTCCTGTTCCTGTAAACATTAAGGAGGAACCAAAACATACTCATTCACAAAAAAAGGAACAGAAATATGCACCACTTGGGTATTAACCACATTTCAGGACAATTCCAAACCCTTAAAAGTTTCAGAAATTACGCAGCTGTCTACATAAATGGAAGTTTTATATGTTCAGAATGAATTGTTAACAGCTGGTATAGATACAGGGTTACTTATACACTAGTATGGCTTATAATGAAGGGACTCCAGAGGGAAGAGGATTACAGTAAACCCTTAATTTCACCTGTCTTCATACATTATTGTCCAGGAGCTCTTAAAACCTAAATACTGGTCAAATACGTTCAATTACATTCTTTATTTAATAAATTAAATGTTCACATAGTATCATAAGTGTATATACCACTTTACTATGTGTTTAGGACCAGATTCTGACTAAGATCCTGCACTTCAATAAAAGTGGAATAATGTTGCCTAAACTGTATAAAAATATGCCAGTATCTATACAAATGTTTAAATATCTTCCAGTCCTCAAGGGCTTACAGCCGAAGTAACTGCCCATTTACTGACTGCAAAGGAGTTAAAGTGCTGACAGGTAGGTACTCAATGACTTCTTTATGCTGTCTCTTCACTCACAAGCATCAGAGACTCGCACAGTGCACATATTTAGGAGGATTAATCTACTTATGAATTCTTTGTTCTTTGTTTGAATTCAGAAAACTAAATTTATGAGACCAACTCCCCCCTTCACTTGAGAGAAATAGGCACCTAACTTAACTATCAACATTAAGCATGAAATTACCTCCCTACACTGCTGCCACCAATTATATTCTAACAAAATTAGCTTTTAGCGAAGCACATCAATACTGGCATACCAAGTATTTCTACCCACAGGCCACTAGCTCCAATCTGTACAAGTCTGAAAGAAAAAGCTGCTGTATGTACAAATGGTGGTCAGTGTTTGGTTTCAAGTGAGTGGTGGTTGCTATGACAATGCTGCCACAACATTTTGCATAACCTGAGGAAACAGCCCAAGGATTGAACAAATATTCACACCAAATTCTCCACTCTCCCAAGCAAATGGTCCCGAAAGGTTGGGAGACGTCTTACTTGTGAAAGTCTCAAGAAAATGCAACTGCAGCTGTCCATTATATCTGCTCTGTGAATAACCAGAGGTTGAATTTCAGCATCCAAGTCTGTCATCAGCATTAAAAATCATACAGCAGCAAAAGAAAAAGCAGCCCTTTGTAAGCAGCTTCATGAAGAGTGCTACAGACTGAACACAAATCTTAAAATGCCTTGATGTTTGTCTTGTTAGCTTAAAAAAGACATGCATTGATGCCTGAAGTTCCCATCCCCTTTGTGTGGGTACATAGGAAACATGAGTTCTCTCTTGCTGTCATTTCAATGCCAGCTACAGAATTAAAAAAACAAAGGGAGGGGAGGGAGGAAAGGAAGGTTTGCACTTAATTGAATCCTTGTATATAAACATGTACTTCTCTTCCTGCTTAAATTTGGAAGGAAGTCCTTTTATATACAGCATGCTTCCTTACAACATTCCCAAAGAAGAGACAATGAGACATTTTATCAGAAAAGCATCAGTTACATTCTCCAGCTCCTATTACACTTAAGGTGACACTAGAGCCGTAAGTACTCCTTGAAAGAAGCAAGGACTTTAGCAATAGGAATGACCATTACAATGTTGCAGTTGGATTGGGTTTGGTGGCACAGGCTGCTAAGTTCCTTCACTCACCTCTCAGTCATACAAACAGACACGCTTTGTTTTACTGGATGACCAGGAGAAACTGGCAACACTCACTTCACTGTAAATCACACTGACATATGATTCTTTAACAGGAACTATCTAGCAACAAACTAGAACTATGTTCACCACGTTTCCAGTATTTGTTTCCTCTAGATGTCAATTCTGCAAACATCAGTGATGACCTGCATGTATGTGGCCCAGCCTAGCCTTTAATGTGTATATCATAAAATTGTTTCATAAGGTTAGCTTGTAACACCTACTCATGACTTACTAAAAATAACGTAACAGAAAGGACTCAACTGGGGCTCCTAACTCCTGTTTGTAAAGGGAACTTGTGGCCCCAAAAGTTTAAGTCACTCTTGAAAACTGACCACAAGGATCTTTCAAAGTCTGAGTCAAGATCTTCCTGAAGCCACATTGCCAGAGACTGATGAAATTCTTTAGAACATGAATGTGCAACGACTAAAATCTTTATTAGGGGTACAGAGCAACGTATGTGGTTATAGAAATCATAAAATTTCCATAGCTGTCAGAGATTTTACATTTTTCAGAGTCTGCAAAAAACTACATATACATCATTTCTATATAAACTATGAGCCACACTTACTTTCAATGTATTATTGCCACTCTCTGTTATTCAATGTCATGAGTCATTCACCCTCACCACGTATTAGATTTCCAAATGAAATAAAATTAAGAGCTTTTAAGCGTTTGCATGCTAAGTTGTATATCGCTATCCTGAAAACGATGTATCCATGATGAAATATTTTCTAGCAGGCAGAAGTCTGACCTAAATATTTGGTGGCCCAATTCATCGAGAAAACCACACACAAGCTCATGCCAAAAGCATATAAATAAATAATAGAAATCAAAATGCAAGCAGAAAAACATGCTTGGGCATTGAAAGTATGCTTTGAACACTTGGTAGAATAAAAATATGTTCGTATTCAGCTGCGACCATTTCCTGCTTCTGAAAATAATTCCTCCATCTGTTAATGGTCTATGTAATGTTAAGCATCCCAGGACCTGGAGCTCATCTGAAAGTAGACTGGCCAGACGGAAGTCAAAAACTTTTAACTGAGGTGCTTATCAAATGTATAAATTAGTGGTAAATGTCCCAAAAAGAGGAAGAGAGAAGAGACTATCAAACCCACTCCTGCTGCTGGCTGATGCAGACTCTTACTCAGTTTAACAGAGGGTATGAATTCCGGTGTAGAGATGGACTGTTAATAATACAAACAGCAACAACATAGAAAATAAACTATTACAAATGGCTTTCTAAAGGAATATTAAATATCTTTATGAATATCCAAGTAAAATGTACTCCTTAATATAATGTACCTCCTTTTAACTGAACCACATTCATGGCTTATGCTGCGCTTACCACAATTCTTGCAAACTGCTAACTCATCTGACAGAAAAAGTTCTTTGGAAGAGTTCATAGATGATAATTATTTGTTACTAGGGAGCTTCATGTCAGTTGCCCTCAATATTTCCACCTACAATTGGAGATTCAGTATATTAGTTTTCAAATTAAATGCAAGGTAGTTGAAATGAGGAGGAAAAAAACCCCAAGATAAAAAGAGAGTAATGACTACTCTGTTTCTTCCCAAGTTCAGTTCTGTTTCACACTTTTCATGTAGCTTTCCTAGGACACTGTTATGGCTTATGGCAAAAAAACCCAAACAAATCACTTTCAATTACATGCAAAACTAGGTGCTTAAGAAAAGACTTTTTGCAAATGCTAGCAGCTTCTTGGTTACAAATGCCCACTTTCATCACAGAAGATAACTGGAGGATGGCCAGCATCGTCCAAAGAAAATTCACAAAAAAATGCATATACACACACGAAAAAACCAAAATTAGGTCTCGCATCCTAAAAGAGGCAAATACACAAATATCTGGTAGAGAACTTAAATGAAACAAAGATCAAAATTCCGTCCCAAGATGGAAAGACAGCAAATTATATATAACAAAGACCAGTGACCAATGCATTTTTCTTGCTGCAGTGCAAAGATAATATGCTCAAAGCCTGTTACCATTAGCACAGTTGCTGATCTTTTGTTAGTAATCAGATTAAGAGGCTTCTTCTTTGAAAGCTGTCATTAAACTTCATACAGATGTGACACATATCCACTGACAGAGCTCTATACGTGTAGACATTGCGTTGCATTACAGAAGCTACTTTTGCACTGGGATTCCTAATGGCTAACTCTTTTGGTCTTTTTACCTTAAGAACTTAGTAGCTTTGGCCTATTTCTCTTCAGCCTCCTCCGTGTGGGTCATTGGTGAGTGGGTTGCGTTCACTTACTGCAAAGTCTCTTGCACGCTGATGATGATGCCAAGTAAGCAAAGAATCTAGCAACTGCTCAGGAAGACAAGCCTTTGAAGGTGAGAAGTCCTGAATGAATACCGATTCAGGCAGACCGTCTCTCAACCTAGCAGAACATCCCAAAGCATTGTTTGCTGAGCAATGACAAACTTTTCAAACTTTTAAGAGTGAAGGGTTTACAAAGAAAAATAGTTGGAGGTTTTATTAGTAAATCCTTGCAGGGAAGGATTCTCTACAAAGGGAAAGCGCAGTTCCATATACTGAATTTGAAAATTTAAACAGGATGTTTTTGTACGCAAAAAGTTAATGCGCAATGAAATGGCCATACCTTGTGAAAGCACTGGGATGTGGCATGAAGGGAAAATAACGACTCCACTTATCGAATAATGAATAAGCTGTTCAAAATGAAAAATCTGCCATGGATGTACTCTCTTAATCTGTATTTTGAACAACAGCCAAATTCAGACTTGATATTGAAACAGGATCAGAGCTGTTTCAGTTCTGCCAGGGCGAAGCTCTTCAACTATAATCACTAGATTTTGGGTTAGATAATAAAAGTAATGATTTTTTTTTTTTTAAAAAAAAAAAAGCTTTCTGCTCTCTCAATCTGACTCAAAATCAGATCCATAAGACACACCTATTTTAGTTCTGGTTCCCTCTCAAATTTAAATTTCTGTGTATAATTTAGAATGCAAACCATGCTGAATTTTAAAGGAACCAAAACTTGTACAAGATTCTCTGATTCTGTCCCACAATTCCCATAAAGCAAAAAGCTCTTAGCATTTTAACACTGTTACTTCTTGTTCCAGTATTCCCCAACTAAAAGCAGGTTATGCATAACAAAAGGGAAGCAAAGACAACTTCTGAACAAGGTTTGTTAGTTATGCTACATATGCTATGTTTTATTATAAAGTACTTTTTACTGAAAATTTAAATCTCCAAGAAGTTTCAGCAGCTGTACTTCTGAACATTTAGTCTGACGGTCATTGTTCAAACAAAACCATCTTTGTTGTATTTCCTTTTTGTGAGCAGAACAATCACAGGACTGGAATAAAAACTGGCAAAGGAAAATGATCAGCAGTGGATGTTCCTACTACTGTTGCTTAGGGGCTGTCCCCGTCACATTTGAATAAGCCTTCTAAAACTTGACGATTGCTTTTTTGTAGCAAAGGAAGTGATCGAAATAACCACAGACCATTTGTTGCTCCTGTTGTTAACTCATTTCTTACTGATGTCTAAATATATTGTAGAGTGGGGTGGTTTTTCTACTTATTAGTAAAATAAAAAATTAGTAAAAATTTACTTGCATGCCCAAGTAGGTAATCTACTGTTACAATTATCAATGTAAAGACATAATTTTTCTTCCTGAATATCTCTTATTTCAGATGCCCAACTTGAAATGTCTTGGCAAAACAGACAATTCAGCATTTCTATCAGACTCTTCAGAGGAACTAAGGCAGACAACCAAAAAGTGAAGCACCAAAATAAATGGATCATGTTTTAAAAAAAATAAACTGAAAGAGTAGGTATTTTTAAGAGGAGGTGAAAAATCAATAGCAAATTATGTGCTGGAAAGTAAAAGTGTAATGCAACAACAGAGGCTCAGTTGACAGCACAACTGCCTGCAAAACAAGAGGAAAGAAAACTAATTTAAATAAACCACACAGCCATACTTCAGAGAAACTGCTCGTGTAAGAGTCTCCACTGCATTTTAGAAACATTGTGACCTTTGATTTTCTTCAGTCCAGTTCCTGTTGATGTAGCTTATGACTTGGTTACTTATAAGTTCAGGGAAAAAGAGAAGTCCCTTTGTAATTCTTTACTCTCTACCCCAATTTTGTGCTCAAGCACAGAGGAACAGAGTACTTTTCCAACTGTTTGCTCTCTTTTCAGAATAGATGTGTTGGAAGACAACAGTAAGAGATAGCTTAATTTCACTTCTGCTGCCTCTTCAGATTAAGTGAGACAATGCAGAGGTTGAGAACAGCAGTAAAGGTTACAGTTGAAATGAGAGGCAAATTACTGCTACCAGGCAGCAGGAAGGAAACAAGAGGAATTCTGACTCACAGGTGTGTCTGAGTCAGTGTTTCTTGTGACGACAGCTGGGAGAGGTGGTAAAATTATGCATTTCCCTTTGCTTGGGCTATGATTTCAAAACAGCCAGTCATGAACAGACATCAGCATTACGACGTCTCTCCCCCAGCTGCAGTGGGAAGACTTCGAAGCACCAGGACTGCATTCCAAGTACTTTACAAATGTGTAGGACAGAAGAACAAACAACCTCCTTCCTCCAAGCCCTATATTAACCATTTAAAATTCAGTGGAAGGAAAACTTGATGTTAATAATATTTACGAACAACAACCCATCGTTAGCTTCCGGCTGTATACAGACCCATCCCATTTTCACTGTTTTTGCATCCCAAATGACTTTCCAATTACTGCCTCACACCCAACCTTGCTCTTAAACTCTAAATTTCGATCACAAGAGCATGTGTGTTTCTTTCAAAGAGATAATTACCACATGCATTCCAGTGTCAGTTCTCTCTGAAGTGAACCACCTATAAATTTGGGAAGCTTGTTAAACTGAGTCATTTCCACTTCTGGTATGCACTACTTATAGCACAGCCTTATTTTCTGGCTGTAGCCGAAAGCAGATTTTTAAATGTTACTGTGAGGGATTCTTGTAGTCTTTTGAGGACAGGACTGTGAGAACTACACCTTCCTCTCAGAAGATGGAGACCAACAAAAAAGTTCTCCTAGAACAACAAAAGCCAAGTGATTACAACCCTTATACCCCATTTCCTACGCACACACAGAGTTAAATTGTTCACATCACCGTAGAGATGCTCCACATTCTAATAATCAGATCCTTCTGAAAAATTAAGGAACACTTTCTTGTTACTAACGACCTTCACTTCATTCAAATTTGATCCAGAACTATTATACATATAAATATTCCAAAGCTTTTACAGCTTCGTCTAAAGCCTCATGCACGGCAAGAAAAGCTTTGGGCCATTCATTACAAAAGATTTCTCCCATCAAAGGGGCACGAGTTCATCCTGAATATCAGATTCTTTCAGGTCATTTGGAATCTACCTTTGACTGACAAGTAGCCAAGGACACTCTCAATACTTAGTGACTACCAAGCAGAATAACTTTGACCTTCCCCTTTTCCTCCATATGATAGGGTACCAGACAGTCTAGGTATTGTCATGCACTCTCCAGGTAGGGAACTGCCTCTTACAAATTACTGGGGTGGTTTCCTAAATAAAGAAGGGTGGCTTGCCCTTTATTTATTTACGAATTGTTAGCTGCATGCTCATTCTTTTTTTTGAAGGAGAGTCACATGAACACACAGGAAATACATCTGGAGCAAATGAAAAGGTCTGCTCCTGGAACTGGGCCCGATGCTAAAACAAAGCATCAGAACTTGAACTGAGGATGTGAGAACAAAGCAGGAGCAGAGATGTCCAGTAACACTAGTACTATGTGCTCACCTTACAAGGAACAGCACTTCATTCTTGGAAGTAATGCTGCTTTCATACTGAAGAATGATAGTTAACCAGAATACTCAAACCCACTTTTGCCATGCTATGTGACATACAGTCTGACCAAAAAAAAAATTCAGAGGCACATGAACCATCTGACTACACACAATAAGACATTAAATAGGGATACCATAAAAATCATACTAATCATACTGAAGCCACTCTGGAAAAGAATTCTATGGACAAGGAAGCAGCAAATGCTGATGAGCTGAGCTATACCAGTAACTATTAGTGATTTCTTACAAAACAGCTGCATTGGGATGTTTAAACTACTTTTTTTCCCCCCCTATTGCCAGCTGTCGGTTGCTAGCTGGAAACAGACTCTCAGTTCTACTTGTCTGCTTGGCATTTAGCACCATTCTCCACCCACACGGCCTACTCAAAATGGCACCCACACTGGAAATTTTATGCTTTTCAACTTCTATTTTCCATCTGTATCAAATTCCACAACATTCCAGCTGCAATTCCAGAAGTCAGCTAAGCTTGTTGTCTTCATGTTTGTTCTGCTGTTCACATTCATCCTCCTTTCTCTTCTCTTGCCCTCCTGTTAAGTAAGCTGGGCAGTTTAAGCTGTAGCATACCCCATGTAGGTTAAAAGTTGAACAGATTGCATCCAGTATGAAATATTTGAAGGAATAAATAAAAAGACCAAACACTGAAAAAGTGAATGTTGGCTAGTTCCTGCATTCACCTCTTACTTTATGAAATCTCAACTTCAGTAAGTGTCCCAAAGCATTTAAAAATGTTTACAGCCCTGGAACAAGCACTGAATTCCTTTAGTTTGGCAATGCACTCTATCCTTATCTATAGGCATCATAGAAAAAGACAACTGAAATGAAAGATAGCTGTTCAGTTTGGTATGCATACCCCAAGAAAAAGCAGCTCTCTCAGGACCATCTTCTGTTCTATTCCTGCATCAACTGGCGGAGACACTTCTCCTAATTCCCCACTGTCTACCTGCGTTTGGTGCTGACTCCTGTCAGGGACGAAGTCTGCCACGAATGCCTCCCAGGGGCATCCAGCTGAAAGCACATCCATGCAGTTACCAACCCAGGGGCTGCTTCCCTCTGCACAGAAGTCAGCCGCCCACACACCTGCCTTTGTCACAGAGCAGTGTGCTGAGGACAGTAACTTAGGAAACCTCTTGCCAGCCCAGAGGGAATGCAGAAAAAGCTCTCTTGAAAGTGAACTTTATCACAGCTAAGCGAACAGAAGGCACTAACATTTTTCGAAAGTGTAGGAACAGAAACACAGCAGACTGGCAATAGGACGGTAAGTATCTGGGCTTTCTCCTTTTTCATTATCACTTACGGTTTGTTCAAAGATCCATCACTTAAAATATATGGATGATTTTTGAAATGAGCAAAGAAATTTTGTTCCAGGAAATACTGAACTCACGCTGGTGGAGGATTGCAAAGAGTTTTAGAGGAACAGTTCCCTGTCGCTTTTCTCAATGGACAAGGCTGTGTTGGCTTTGGAGGGGGACACACCGCAGAATTGCAGACATGAGCGCCCTTTTTCGTTGCTGTTTTTCAAAAAGTCATAGGGTTACAACCAAACTGTCCAGTGACAGCAGCAAGTAAGAATACACAAGACAAGCACCCCAGCTCAGGCAAACTATTTACAAGCTCTTTCAAAGTCATGCAGCCAGCAAATGGAGACAGACCTGTTCGAAAATAGCTTGGGAACAGTACAACTGTACTATCCATTTCTATTAATAACCACATGTGTTAATATGGTTACATTAAATGAATTTCAATAGGCCTTGCCTTCAACATGAAGGTAATTAGTTTCTAACTTCATTTTCTGGTCTCCAACAGATGAATACTGTGACAGTTTGCATTCATGTTTATAGCATTTCTTTCCAACGCCTAAGTGCCTAACAAGCAGGCTCATAGCTCAGAAGGAAAGTGATACATCCAGTCTCACACAACAACAAGAAACCATCTCATCACAATCCACAGTGGCCATGCTCTACTACCCATTCTAGCGGACTTCTATGGTTCCAGATACCTCTGTATGACACAACACCTCAGCTTTGCACACTCAATTGTACAAAAATATCTCCCACAAAAGCGAAAGAGGCCTTTCAGTGCCTCTGAAGCTGCAACATTTGCATTGACACTAGGAAATCATGAATAGAAGTATATGTCCACTTAACAGACCCATGTATTTTGGAAACTCTGACTAGGCACAAAAGGGAAGCAGTAAGTGTCGTGCATTGAGAGGACTCCCAGGATGTTACAGTAAACATCTTTTGCAGATTAGATTTCCATTTGAGTTGCCCTGAATAGCCAGTTGTGCAATACCAAACTGACCTGAAATAATCAGAGATGGCAAGTTTTTGCACAAAGTTCTCACATGACGGCTGACCACTACTGCTTCTCAGTCCACTACTAGCATGTATTCTAGCAGCTGCAAGTCCACAGCTGTGCTATACCCAAGAAAGGTGCTCCAGATGAATGCTCTGTAGAAAAGTGAGCTCAGCTCTCCTGTTTATTTTTCTTCTCCATTAGACATACTGCTACGGAATCCAAGCCCATCCACAGAGACGTTCCTAATCGTAGTCAAGTCTTTCGCTTCCTATTCAACGTCAATACAGTTCTCGTCTATTCAGCAGGTGAATAATTTCATAACCTAGTTCACTGAATAGAGCGCCCAGCATTTCTGCCTGTGACTGACATGGGAGGTCGGGGGGGCTAGGCAGGAAGACAACAGACAGAGAAAGCAGAAGTAAAATCTTACCCAGAACATTTCTCCAGGAAACAGCAGCATGAACCTGGCAGGAACCATTTCAACTCTCTAATCTGTTTTATGGGGCTGAAATTTTGTTACCTACAAAACCCAAGGAATAACAGAAGGTCAATATGGTACATAACTTTCTTTTCTATCTTCTTTGTCCTTCCAAGCTTCTCAATTACCAACATGCAAGGTTAAGAGAAGAGAGTTCATGAATCTGTGTGGGTAGTAGGAGCTAAGATTACAACTGAACTACTGTATTTGCTTGTTTGCGATACACACAAGGTCACTATCACACTGTAAGCAAAGGCCTCAGGGGAGTTGAAAAGTGGAACAAACAGTGACAGAAACAAAGGGCAGACCTTCCTTCTACACCTTTTCCAATACTTCAAAGTGGATTTAGAATTTCACTGAAGATCTCTTCTAAATCGTTTAATTCTTTATTGGTGAGTCTATCAGATTCTTTTCTCAAAATAAACAGTAAGAACATCCATTAATTTAAAAAAAAGTTCTCTGAGAGGCAATTATTTTCCCCTTGTCCCTCAGATAGTCATGTAAAACAGGTTGTACTAAAATAATGTGTAAGACAAACTAAGAATGCTGGCAGGAATTTGACAGAGACTCAAGATTGTAGTTAACTGTGCAGATTAAAAGCAGGTAGGAAAATTAGATGCCACTTTGAACAAGATATTTTCTGATCTGTGTGAAAACTAGACGTGATCCTGTAATCGGTGAAGTCATTACAGAAAAGACTGGGCAAATACAGGAATACAGCACCTTCAGAATACAAGTAAACCTCCTCACCTTAAAAAAAATAAAATGTAAAACTCTGCATAGTGATGATTTCCATTCTTACATGATTTATAAATTTGTAAAACAGGTTTATTCATCTCACAGCATTTCAAAAGGTTTCAATGATTTGATGTTAAGTCTATGTCCTGGTTTCGTTTTAACCAAAACCAGGACAGTCTAATAAGGGTTTTTTTAAAATTTAATTTTAACAGTGAATTCACAGACTTGAGTTCTCCCAGTCAGCATGCCAGTGTAATGCAGAGAAAGGAAGAATGTAGGGCACTGGCACTATGAGTTTTTATAAATACACAGCTTTCATGCCATGGTTTAAATAATTTTCTCTTTACTGTAAATTATCACACTACTAGTCATCATTGGCCTAGACTTTTTCCCAATTAACTTTTTCATTTTCCTCCCCCATTCACCCTTTTGCAATAACTATGACTGTCATGGCTATTTAAAAAGACCATTTCTTTCCATCACACCAGCTGTACATGGAGAAGATGAAACTGACTCATTTGGCTGTATGGGTAAGTTTTAACTCAAAAAGAGAAAAAACTCAAAGAAATTGAGCCAGTTTTATTTTTAGGCAGCCCTCGGTGTCCAGTTTAAAAAAAGTCCTTTGATAATTACAACCAAGCAGTCAAAATTTAAAGTTGCATTTAAGCAAGATCATCTATGAAAAAACTCTGAAACCAAACACGTCCAATTTCTTCAGGATAAAATTCTGTCTGTATGAATAAGATTTTAGAAGTTGCCTACGTTTGTTTCTCTAGTCCTCACAGACATACATACACACACAGAGACACCAAACAATGGAAAATTTCTCCATTCCAAAGTCACACACATTTTGCAAATACACATTTTTACATCTATGCTGCTAACCACTCCTGAAAAGCCACAGTGAAAATTCAGCCTTATTTTAGCAAAACGCTTGGACACAGATGTTGCTTAACCATATATAAGTACTTTAAAAATGAGAGCATGAATACAGCAGTAAACAGAGAAAGTGATTAAGCACAACTGAAGACACAAATCCACAAAAGCAAGTAAACGTCACAATTTAGAAGACAAGCTGTAGAGCCACGTTTTACTTTCTGGTTTAAACCAAGACGGTCCCACTGATGTCAATTTACTCTAATTTTACATCTCTCCTGAAAAAGGCTCAGTATATTTTAAAAATACCATACTACCATTACATTATAAGACGACCATTTAGAAAAACAGCTTCGAGAGCATGTCTAATGGAATATCTCAGACTACACAATGCTTAAATGCTTCATGCAACACAGTTAAACCTTAGTCATAACTAGTGCCAATAAAGCTTATCAATCTGAAATTAACATCAGCTGAGTGAAAACCAAACCTACCTAATGTTACTCACACTCCTATGAGCCTGTAGTAACCTCACTGGAAAGAATAGTCCTGCATTTTTCTACTGCTTGTACGGGCTAATCTGACAGCATTATTTCCTAGATTATATTAAAATTCCACTAAAATACAATAAAACTGCACAAGCAAGATCAAACGAGGATCATACAACAACTGCATTTGTGGGTACACTACTTCACAGAAGAGCTGCAACTGCAGCAAATTTATTACACCAAATTATTGCCAAAGTTCTGACTAATTCTTATCCTACTCCTTACTCACAAGCAACTTATAAAGAGTATTTTAGTATTCGAAATTCTGTCTTGCAGGCCCAATTAAAAAAAAAAAAAAAGTCTCCTGGCATTTTTTCCTGTTCCACTCAGTGGATGCAGGAGTTGCATTCAAATATTCTAAAGAATATCAAATGTTTTGAGCTCAAAACTCACTTCCCAGGCATTGCCTCCAGTATTCAGTCAAGTTTCACTGTTTCAGCAAATAAGCATTCTTTCAAAGTAAATTGCGACTTCTGTAACACCAAACAGATAAGCCGGTCAAAGTGAAAATGCAGAAAACCTGAGTGAGCATCAGTGTACAGTACCTTGTAAAAGAAGCTGAATTATAAACTGACAGATAAGCTATGCATGTAACTGGGAATAGATCAAGTGCTATTTGCATCAACAGTGAAGAAGATCCCACATTTCTTTCTAATAAAAATAAGTATCTTAGATACCACAACTAAAACTGTATTTACTAAGGTGCTATTTTACTATCAGGAAGGGTTCAGAAACTGGAAAATGTGATAAACAAATGCATTTGATTTAACCATATGGAGTCTTCCACAACATTTTGCTTTCACACCGTTGCTGCTATCAGCACAACGCTGAGCTGTAATATACTGTTCACCTACACTCTTATAAGGAACTCAGTATAATTTTCTGTTTGTTTGAAGACAACTCTACTCATTTAGTCTGGCTGAGGAAGGGGTACCTCAGCTCATCCAAAATGGTGAGCATCTGGGAGCACTTCTGTTTGAATGACATCCAAAGGTGATGTTTATATGATGTCAGTGAAACCAGGCCATTTCACTAGAAATCTGTTTAAAAATACGGGCTTGTGGCTCAATCTCAATTTACTGTTTACAGCATCTTCTCTCTGGCTGGTCTCTATAATTTTATAATTTTGCCTCCTCTTCGATTTCTTTCTTCCTCCTTCAGAGGCCATTGGTACAATTGCATAAGAAGATATTACACCCTTCTGCTAGTTCTGCCTTTACACAGCAGCACAAGAGGACCTGGAACTGAACACCTTTTCCATTAGGGTGTTTATGTAATCACTGCATTCCTTGCATATTTTTAAAAGGTTTTATTTACTGTCCAAATTGTCTTATTCCAAGTACCCTTCCAGAACTTTAGTTATTTAGCATTCATCCATAACAAATTCTACAAATCTGCCCCATTCATCCTAAGGAGATTTCAGAATAGTTTACATACTATATTTCTGCTTTTTGGCTCAACCAACTACACTCTTCATAAGCTTCACTGCTTGGTAATCATGTGTGATAGATTTAAAATCCAACTGGCATAATTTAGTCAAGTGGAAAGAAAAGATACAGCAAGCCAGTGAGTCAAGGGAAGCAAGTTCACAAGTGAATATTTTCAGCCTCGGCCAAAGGAAAAAAGTGATGCATCTTAATTTTTTTCCCCTTTACAAAGTATTTCACATTTTTAAAATATTTGAACTGGCATGCACTCCGTAACATACACCCCAGTACCTACCACACTCTGCTTTCTAAAAGTGCAGATCTGCCTGGTTTCCATAAATGTCACAACCACCTACAATCCCAGTGCCAGTAAGTTAAAACAGATATTCTGCACGGGCAGGAGACATGGCAGATGTACAGGAACAGACACTCAGCTGAACTAAGTCAAGGTGACTGTGGACTTTATTATGCCACGAGGCTGTGCAAGGTTATGAAATTGGGTTGCAAAGCTTTGGGAGTCATGTCTCATTGAATTTAAGAGTAGCAGAATGTGCCTTTATTCAGGGTGTACAAAGTGAATTACTCCTGCCATAACGCTGCTTTAGCTGACCACTGGGTTACGAAGAAGTTAGTAAGAAACCCCACGCTTCTCTAGACATTGCACTGAGATTGTACAAAAAGAGTGCAAAATTATAACATTAGCCTCTGTACATCACCAAATGGAGAAAGCTCTCTAAGTATATTCATTTTTCTATTTTAAAGCGTTCATCTCCTTCAGAAGATGCCTTTAAAAATTTTCTCTTGGAAGTCCTGAGCCAAGCTTCAATCTATTCTTCCAGCATATGGACTTCGTCCCCTGGAAGCTATTCAGTCTCTTTGCCTGTATTAGACTGTGAAGCCGAGGAGCACGCACATCGTATCCACATGAACAGCACAGGGAGAGCCCTGCCGAGGCTCCGTATGCATTGACCCAACCACCCTAGCGCCATCTCACACGTCAGCAAAGCAACTGAGCCTTCCCCGAGCACATCACCATTTACCAGTCAGAGCCATGGGTTAGAAAGAATAATCCAAAAGCATATTGATGGAAGCCATCCAAACCCAATTTATATAGCACAGAAGAATTGAGGAGTTAACAAACCCATTTTACTCCCCTTTAATCTGAGAAAATTTAAGTATGCTGTACATGGAAAATAAATGGCCTGAGCCACGTATCTATAGCAAAAGTGGAATGTTTGTTCCAAAACAACTTCCGAAAAATAGGCACAAGCAGATGAAAGCATCCAAGGTTTTTAGAATCACCTAGCAACCCTGCACCTCAGTGTACCTTCAAAGAGAGAAACCTTCACATTCATTAAGTTTTCAGAAATCACCAAATATCTGCTTTTATAGGATCAGCCTTCTTTTTCAAGGATTTATGAATGGGCATCTAAGCAGATCATTATTTACTTTTCAAAAACCTGGATACATTGCCTGTACGTAAAAGAAAAATACATGAAAAAAAATTCCAAGACATAGGACTTGCCTGCTCCTTCCTCCAACCTTCCTCTGTAGGCTTGCAGAATGACATTAAACATTAAAAATTCAGTAGCTGATATTCCCTTCTATCAAGACTGAGTTAAGCACAACACATTCTCCAAGCTGCTAACACACAAGAATATAAACAATATTTCGTATGAAAACCTGTAGCATTGAGAAAAGCACAAAAATAAGTCAAACTTCAAAATTAGGGACTATCTAGGAAATACTCTGAAAGCTGTCTTTTATTCATATGTACATTTAAAAACGGCAGAGAAATTTTCACTTAATGTGACAGACTCTTTACTGAGCACCAACCATGTATTGTACCTGGTGCCAAAATTATACAGCTGTTCAAAGGACAGGCGGCTTTAATCATTAATACTTCACTCCCTAAGAAGTGACCACTGAGATGCAGTCAGGCTAATTTGTGCGTGAGCATGATAAAGCCCGTGAGAAGCTGTCATTGAGCACAGATGACTGCTGGCTAGGTAGAGAAATTGCCTTAGATTATTTATTAATCTTCAGCTCTGATGAAGTAAGAGTTTCAGAAGAGCTGAACTACAACAGAAGAAATTTTTGGTTATGCCCTGTAGTGCTATGCTATTTAAAGAAAAGATGTAAAATAACAGATACTTAAAAAAAAAAACAAAACAAAAATATCAGAAAGGAGAGGAAAATATCAGCACAACAGGCTCATAAACCAGTATAGCTGGTCTTGCATTTACCAGCAAGTGGCTGGTAACTGAATAAAATAAAAACACTGGGAAATAGACCTGCAGGGGG
>Ga0181612_134030_pt1 | contig 19487 bp, 10 predicted proteins | sample HoacroProtozoa21_FD_119630 | JGI IMG/M metagenome (GOLD analysis project Ga0181612, IMG submission 119630) | Hoatzin crop microbial communities from Cojedes, Venezuel. Combined Assembly of Gp0051906, Gp0051904, Gp0051908 | reverse complement strand
TCCCGTGTGCATCAGCGAGAAGTAACCCCAACAGCCTGTGCTTCTGCATGTCGTGTCTTGCCTGATCTTTGGCCAGAAATTGTGAAATGTGCTCGCTGGCCTTGGGCAATGGAGGATTTCCAGATTGTCTTTACATAAAGGTGCTGTAGGGATTGCACAGACAGATAAAAGTCACTCCTTGTGGAATTAAAGAGAAAAAGACTGCTTCTAAAACTTCTGATCTATTTAAACTTTGCTTTTCAAAGCCATTTCTGCTTCCCTTCTTAGCATTTGGCTCACATTCTGACAAAGAACAGGCTTACTGAAGTATATTGAGTCTGAAATTCATCGCAGTGGGGATGTTGACCTCATTCTGATTTCATTTGTTTGTTTTTTTTAGGAAATCAGTCACGATACCAGGAAATTCCGATTTGGGCTACCTTCACCAGATCATGTATTAGGTTTACCTGTAGGTAAGTATTGAAAGCACTTCATCACAACTATTTCTGGTTTTAGGATTTATAACTGTACTTATTACAGTTCTTGGACTTCTGACTGGGAACTTCAGGCTTAGCAAAGCAAGGAGTTAAAACCTGCATCTGAATGCTGCTGTGTTAGAGAGAAATACCACTTTTCCCAAAGGGTTGTATTACTGATCTTTTGTGTGTGCTTTGTTCTGCTTTTGTTAAATTGTGTGGTGTAGTTTAGAATAAGAACAGTGAAACTGAACTGAGTCTGATGAAAATCACCACCAGTCAGGGTATAAGCAAGAATGATATCTGTCAAAGCTTTTTGCTATTTCTTATTTGTATTCTACTTCTATCTGTTGCCCTCAGCTTGTCAGCTGCCCTCATGCTTTTGATGAATACAGTCACACTTGTAGATGAGAAAGAGAGCAGCTCTTCTGCCCGGGAAGCTTGTAACTATATTCTGTGCAAAGCAAAGGGGAAAATACATCTACTGTTTATAGAAAATCCTGCAATATTCAAAGCATTTTCTGTGTTTGCACTTACCTTTGATTTACGTACACATGTGTACAACTTTGTCTTGCTTTCTGTAGCACGAAGTTCAATTCAGACTAGGATTGGCACAATCTTCTTTCCTGTACCCTGCAAAACTGATGACATTGAACCTTGGACCTTGAATTAATGGTAATCTATGCAGGGGAAAGTCTCCCTTTCTGACCTGCAGATGCGGCAGATGTAACCCTGTTTGTGCTGTACCGTGTTTCGCAGTTTCCCTTGCAGTATGGCAAGTGTCAGGGCCTTTCCAGTCCCATGCTGTGAGCATGTCCTTCATGCATGCTGCTTGTCAAGGGCGGCAGCCTTTCTCCAAATTCCTTTCTGGCTGTATGGGAAAGTGTGACTGAACTGTCTACATTAACTAGAGAAATGATAAATTGAGATGTGCCCTGCAGTGCTTGTGTTTATCCAGACTTTATTCTTAAGAATTTAGGAATAAGATCCTGAAACTGTATGGGCCAGATTGCTTCCTGGGAGATTCATTGCCTTCTGCTTTTTACCAGGATCTGTTTTCTGCCAGCGTTGCTCCTGCTTTTTGTTTTTTCCATATAGCTCTCTAGATTAGTGCTGTCTGGCTGAGGAGACTACTCTTGGCAAGGAGTTTCAGTTCTTTTAATGATCAGAAAGAAACATGCCTTTCAGAGTCTGCCTTTTGGAGCATTAGGTTGGGCAAAGAGCTCTCTGTGGACAGCAGCATCCAATGCTGTGGAAGCTGCAGAGTAATGGAGGCAGGCATTATGGAGAAGGAATACGGCCCAAGGCTTTGTTCTTGATGTCTTGGTGCAGAATCTCTGGGAAGTTTGCTCTGAGGAATTGCTCCTATTAAACCACAATATGTAGTTCTTTCTTTGCATATGTGAACTGCTGTATCCTTACTTTCATTTCATTAATGAACGTGACAACAGTAAACCCCAGAATATAGTGAGCACTTGAGAATGAGGAACAAACTTCTGATATCACTATTTTACTAAAAATTTCCTACTTTCCTAGTGTCTTATCCTTGAGTCTGTAACGTACTGGCTTTCTTCAGTTATCCCATGCTCCAGAAACTTGCTGAAAAAAGAAAAGACACTAGATGTTTTATGCAGCATTTATATAGCAAAGATTTTCTCTATCATTGCGTATGCTTAACAGGTTACAATACTTGCTTTTTCTCTCTTGTGTTGTTCTTCAGGCCTGAGAAAATTTTGAAACCAGGGATGAAAAAATAATCAGATGGTAATTCTTTCTCCCTAGGCCAACACGTTTACCTTTCCGCAAAAATTGATGGTAACCTGGTGATTCGAGCCTATACCCCAGTTTCCAATGATGAGACAAAAGGTTATGTTGATTTAATTATAAAGGTAAATTTTGGTTTCCTTTAATATAGATAAATTGCTAACTGGAAGGAAGGAAGGATGGAAGGAAAGTACTTCATTTTAGTGAAATATAGAGTTTATTTTGATTGATTTTCTTTTGAATAGGATGACTGCACAGCAAACAACTAATTTCACGTTATCCTTGAGTAGTGAGTTGTACCCTGTGTATCTGCTGTATGTCACTGAGAGATAGCAGAGGTGGGGTAGACAGAGAAGGGCATCACTTCCTTGGCAGTACTGCAGGAACTTCCCTAGTATTTTTTTTTTCTTTTTCTGGCAACACACAAATAGCGATCATTGTCTCTCAAGCTGCTTACGCTGCTACTAGTACTTACTGCTAATAGCTATAAGTAGAAAACAAGTCAGTAATAACTGCTATCTTTGGTGACCCTACAGAGATTGCAATTATATGCTTGTAAGTGTCAGAAGTTGTGCTAATGGGTTTATTAAGAAAATGGGATATAGAAACAAGGGAAATCCTTTAAACTGGGGAACACAGGATGATTTGATCCTGGGACTTCTGAATTTTCTAATATCCTGTGATAGAGTTTGTTCTTAGGCAAAAATCTGTACTCTGTGCACTCTGTTCATGTTACAAGTACGGTGAATTGTTACTAACTACTGAATGCTTCTTATGTGCTTTGAAAGGTAAAAAAATATCAGGTAGCTGAAGTCTCTGGGAAAGTCTTAGAAAGAAAAGATGGAGCAATGCTATTTTCAGAAGGAGGCATTACAAAAGTGGGGTAACACAATGTTTTTGCTGGAGCAGTAGTGAAATGAGTGCACCAGTACGTAATCTGCCTGCCATCTGTTCCTGTTGGCCTGGCTGTTTGGAGAGCCATAGAAACATGCTCTCTCATGCACATGTTTCTTATTTCGGCTGCTTCCTGTTGCAAGGCACAACAGATAACTGAGAGCGAAGAATTGTCTCAATTTCTTTCTCAGATGCTAAATTTCAGACCTGCAATATCGTGTACTACAGTTTGTAATATTACCAACTGCTAGCTTTCCTGCAGACATCCTACAACTTGTTGTTTTTACAGGTCTACCACAAAAATGTGAATCCCAAGTTTCCAGAAGGTGGGAAGATGTCCCAGTACCTAGATGACTTGAAGATTGGAGATACTGTTGACTTCAGAGGGCCAAATGGGCTCCTTGTCTATAAGGGGGCAGGTACTGTGACGTGAAGGTGGGAGAGCAAAAGGGAGGAACTTGTATTGGTTATTTTCAGAGGTGTTTTATAAAACTTGACAATTTCATAGAGAACCTCTTTTTAAAAAAAAGTGGAAAAGAGAAAATGCACCTTTCCTGGTCTTGACCAAGAGCCCATTAGAGTTGATATGATGGGAAAGAGTTCACTGTGTTTACTTTGTGTGAGGAATAGCTGGTTATTATCTCACTCCTGGGACTATATAATTAAATATGAAAATATCGCTATGGCATTCTATTACTGAGAAGGCTGCACTGCAAAGAATAGCTATACAGATGGACGGAGTGTGTATATTGTGTCCTGTGTATCTGCTGTATGTCACTGAGAGATAGCAGAGGTAGGGTAGATGGAGAAGGGAATCGCTTCCTTGGCAATACTGCAGGAAATTCACTAGTACATGTTCCAGATGCTTCTTAAACAAGTGAGGTTGTGGCCTAAAATGCCCTTGGAGAATCTCAGTATTGTTACCGAATAACCTGCTCACTGAGAGCCAGCTCCATTTCGTGTTTAAACCAGGTCTGAGTTGACTGGGAGGAAATAAGTTCACGCAAGTAATCCTCTTTCAAGATGCAAGTGAAAGATTTTGCTTTGATCTTGACTGAGAGGGACTGTGCACTTAGCTTGCACTTCAGGAAGAGCTCAGCGCTCTCGGGGTCATGACCTTTTATGATGAGTAATATACTGCTGAATCAGTTATATCTCAGAGGAAATGAGTGATGCGTGTTTTACAAATGTTCCTTTCTGCTCTGCTTTGGCTGCTATAAAGAGTGGTAGCTAGGAAAGTTTGTTACTAGTTACAGATCTCTTAAGATTGGAATATGTCAGCTACTCTTCATGTAGAATACTTTTCATGGGCTTTTCATTTGGCTTGGTCCTTGCAGAGTAACTCAATTACAAACTAGCTGATTTTGTGATAGTTCTGAACCAATGGTACACCCAGGTGTAAAGCAGAAATTGGCAAGGTCTGCTTGTCACAGGACACTAGAAGGTAGTCACCTAGCTGACTGCGAGTGTCTTGGGGATCTCATTAGCTGGAAATGAATTTCACTAATAAAGTGCTTGATAAAAATATTCAAGGCTCCAACATTCCTGATTCTAATCTTTGCAGGGGTTCTGGCTTGATGCTGATTTAACACAACTCCCTTGAATGTGGATACACACAAATGGCTAGATCCATCGTGCAAGAGAGGATGATGAAGATGGCCTAAGAAACCTGCTTCTCTGTAGCCTTTGGCTACCCCTAGCTTTCACAGTTGATGAGTTTTCTAGGCAGTGATGTGGGAATCCTTGTTTATTATAAATTATATTGGGTAGCAGGGAAGCAGTAAATCGGTTGCTCAAAGCTAGGATTGGAGTCGGTGAGTAGAAAGAGGTTTCTACCCTTTGCACTCAATGTTGTGCTGAGCCCATTTAGCATTTCCAGAAGATCTGTCCCAATTCATTGGTAGGCTGTAGTAATTTATTCCCATGGAAGTTGTATCTGTGTTTGTTTAGGAGTTAATGTACCTAATAGGTTTTGAATATGTCTTCTAGGTACCTTTCTTATCAAGCCTCATAAGAAGTCTGAAGCAGAGAAAAAGTTTGCAAAACATCTTGGGATGATAGCCGGAGGAACAGGTAAAACAACTCACCGTATGGAATGTCTAGGGAATGAAGACGTCTTTATGGATACGCGTGAGGCGTATCAAACTCTGTACCTTAGCAGCAGAGCATTTCCACCCGTATTTCTTTTCATGAGTGCTTGGTGACACTGAGGCTTTCCAGTTGCTTGAGCTCAGCCCTGGGAGCTGGCAACTTTTTGGAGTTTTAACCTTGATTTACTGCGTGACCTCAGAGGGGTCACTTCATCTCTCTGAGCTTCGGTCTCAATGACAAAAAAGATTTTAGGAGAATGTCTTGAGGGTAAAATTACTGTAAGCAAGAGAGAATGCTGAAGAGGAAAGCCCCGGATACAAGTATTGTGGTTTTGTTTTTGTTCTGAAACGATTTGTAATAATAGAATCCCCCAACCTCTGCGTTTGGCATGGATTAGAAATTCAGAGGTACGTAGCTCTGTGCAAACTAAGCTCCCACTGAAGACTGAAGGAAGGCAGTATTAATATTGAAACTGCAGCCTTACATCGGTGGAAAGAAATGCCCGTTTTTTTAACTGCTTTGTTTTTTTTATCAGGAATAACTCCTATGTTGCAGCTGATCCGTCAGATCACAAATGATCCTAAGGACTCCACAAAATGTTATCTTCTTTTTGCTAATCAGGTGAGTATGCTGACTCATCTGTTTTCCTTCTTTAATGGCCTACTTTTTTTAGCTGGTCTCTCAGCTTTTTAAACATATGGGACATTGACCCCTGGAGAAAATACTGCTCTGCGTTTCATGCTGTGCCAGTGTCTTTGGATTTGTATTTTCACCCAAACATTTACGAGAAAATATTATCTGAGATAGCAGATTTTAAAATGATCAGTATAGGGAGAAACAGGAAATTGTTATTATTTAAGTTCTGTTGTTTTGGGCTGAAATCTATGGTCTTGGGCTAAAATGATTTAAGGAGAAACTGTATAAGAAAAGCTGTGAGGTCCTTTATAAATATTGCATGGTGCTGTCATAGTTCCCATGATCTTCTTTTATTTGTTTTGAAGATGGCTCCTCATAGTTTCACTTACAACCCCTAATTCCTGTATCAGTGAATAAATAGTGTGAAGAGATCCTTATCCCCCTACCGATTTTACTCCTTCACCGATTTCAGGGAAACAGGATTTGGTTCCACGAATCTGTTGCTACAGTTAACCTTCACCATGCTGGTACCGGACTGTATTTGCCGGAGTCAGAGACAAATCCAGCTAATAGCGATTTGAATCTGGATTAAAAAGTTGTTCAAATTGCCATCTGTGAGACTGTGTTTAGGTGGCTATTAAGTCTCACAGTTTGTTGTTCTTAATCTGAATTTACAGAAGCCTGTAACGATAATAGCCTGTCATGGAAGGGGCAAAAAATCACCTTCTTGGTTTGAATGAGTTATCATTTTTGTCTTGTTGAATGCCAGACAAGCTCGCATAAGAGGGCATCTTGAGATGGTTTGGAGCTAAACAGTGGTCTCTTTTTGTTTTGCAGACAGAAAAAGATATATTACTGAGAGCTGAGCTAGAAGACATTGCCAAGACGCATCCTGATCAGTTCACGCTTTGGTATACACTGGACAGACCTCCACAAGGTGAGCTACTGGCACACACTGGAAATGCCTTGGCTCGTCGCTGTGCAACAGAGTTTCATTCTTGTTCAAGGGGCCCTTAGTAGAGTATCAAGTCTTCTTGTCTTACACCTTTAAACAACAAAGACACCCCATAAGCCTTCAGAAACAAGCCTTACTATACCACCTGTTTTGACAAGTGATCTAAACCAGGTGGCCCTAGAAAGTGTGAACTAATAATTAACTCCTGTTGGGTCAGTCATGTTATTCAGTGGATCTTTTGATGTGTTTCAGGATGTGCCACTTTGGTCCTTTCAGCAAAAGTTGCAGCTCTGTTTTGGTCTATCATCTCCTGAGTCAGGTTATGTTAACATTTTTCTGGCATTAAATTGCTTAATATCTGTAAATAGTACCTGCACATCTTTGTTTCGCGAAAGCTCTAGGTTAGATTCTGGCAGAACAGAGCTCCCATGTATATAAAGGCATTAACTATAGGCTGGTGTAGCACTGAATTAGAAATTGCGGGAGAGATTGAACTCTACTGACTGTCCTTTGAAACTTGGGTATTCATGTTTGCTGATGTTGCAAGCGATCTGAGCTTGTATTTAACAGACATAAGAGCCACACTGAATCAGATCAAAGTTCTGTAACTGTTGTCAGCAATAGCCATGAGGAGGTGGCCAGAGAAGAGTAATCCGCAAGCCTTAATACTCTTCTAGTCTTTAATATTTCTCAGTTCTGAGCCAAATGTGTCTCTGCAGCTGTAGTAACCCTCAGTGGACTACTTTGTCTCGTTTGGAGCCCGCGTGAGCTCTTTGGCAGTCTGTTAGTGGTTCTATAGGATTAGCACTTCTGTGTGAAGAATGGCGTCCTCTGGTTTGTGTTTGCCTCTTAATTCTTGTGTTGGAACAGAGTGTGAATAGGTGCCTAGCAGCTGTCTTCACGTTACTAATTTTACAGACATCTACCAATCACCCCTGCCGCCCCATCTCTTCTATCCTGCAGATTTCTGTTATTCCCCATGTAGCAGTGATGACATACCTTTGTTCATCCTTGTTCTCTCAACCTTTTCCAGCTCTGCTATGTCCCTTTTGGAGCTGAGCAGATCAGAACTGAACGGCAGTGATCAAGATGCAGGCAAACTCCATATTTTTAATTTGACATTGTGTTCCCTTTTTCTTTTCTAATACTTCTTAACATTTCATATGCCTTTTGACTGCTGCTGTTTTCATAACTGCAATAGCTTGCTCCTGATAAATGAGCTTTAAGCACACACAAAAATATGTGATGGCAGGATTACTTTTCCTACTTGGCTTACTTTAAATGGCAGATGCATTCAATAATGTCACTGCTTGAAATCATTTAGCATTTTTCCTCTTTTTTAATTTTTGTTTCTCTCATCACTTAACTACACAGCAGAACTTTTGTCATCATCAAACTTTGTCACCTCACCACTTGATCTCTTTTCCATTTCTTTTTTTTCATGTGTTGCATGGCACAGATCTCAATAGCCCTCCCTGCACAACTGCCCTTGGGGTGACCGCTGTTCACTGGAAAAGCTGATTTACTCTTCCTGTTTATTCCTACCTGCTGTCTGATTTCTTTTAAATCTATCATTTGTTCAGACTTTTCTGTCTTATCAATGAGTTCCTTGTTATCCACATGCTTGTTGTCCCTACCGAAGGGGACCACTAGGTTTGAGCTCAGTGAGAGATTTAGCCCTCTCTTGGCTTGCAGTGATGGTGGCATAACTTTGCTGGTTCTTCAGCTGCTTTGCGAGTACAACATATGCAGTTTAAAAAGGCTTCAGACTATACAGATATTCAAATTAACTGTTTAATTTCTTTCAGATTGGAAGTACAGTTCTGGCTTCATCACTGCAGACATGATTAAAACCCACCTCCCTTCCCCCGGCAGTGAGACGCTCATTCTCATGTGTGGGCCACCACCTATGATTCAGTTTGCGTGTCAGCCCAACCTGGACAAACTCGGCTATCCCAAGAGCAGTACATTTTCTTATTAACACTGTTGTCATCTGATACCTTTTAGTAAGTAAGTACTGCATATTTTCCTACAGGAACAACTGGGATGTAACTGTGCAGTATTTCTTTTTGTGTGTGTGAGCGTGCTTTTTAACCGCTTAATGTAATGTATGTGGTTTATAACTTCATAATTACCTTTGCGTGTTTCAAGAAGTTGAGCGATTACCTTGAATTGTATGGAAGTAACTTAGTCTAACCTTTGAAATTAGTATGAAATGTTAATTCTGAGAAAAAAAAATTAACTGACGGTAGGACAGAGATAAAACCACTTGTTTGTTAACATGGGTATGGAATTTGGGAGAGGGATATAAAACTGGACTAGGATTACTTGACTGTGCTGTATAGGTAGTTCATTTAGTGCATCCTGGGGAAGGAGAGTACAAAGAACAGGTTTGTTGTTTGTTTGTTTGTTTTTTTTTAAATGCTGTTTTGCAGGCCTATATCCAGGGGTTAAGCAAGAAGTCACAAGATGCTATTGAAAGGTGTCTGAGCAGCATTTGAGTAACATGCAAGTTGCTTATTACTGTAACAAATTCACATTACTGTGAAACTTACTCAGGAGGATTACATAACTTCATGCCTTAGCTAAACAATCACTGCCAATTGTACAATGCAGAGGTAACTATCCAGCGATGTTAGGTCACTTGAAAGTCATTCTCTAAGTGTAGTGCTTGCTCTTTTGGTAGTTTCAGAAATTTCCTCTGCTTAAAAGAAAGCGTGTCTTCTTACTTCCTATTGTAAGCTATGCTGAGTTGATCTTGAACTCAGCTAATGCCTCATCTCAGTATTTTTACCACCAGAGCATTTAATTCTTAGTCTTCAGTGCCTGAAGTACTGCATGTTCATTTCCAGCAATTAATTTATACTACATTTGGTCTAGGGTCTCACAAATGCCTGAGCGAGAGGACATGTTTCTTCAGATGCCAATGAATGTGTTTACTAACTATTTTTATTCATACAAAGCAAAACTAAAGGAATCTGCTAGGTAAAAACTGACATAGGGGGTTTGTACTTCATCAGTTACATTTGTAGCGATAATGCAAAGAAAGACACAGGGATTCAGACTGTGACTCTGTACCTGATGAGAGAACAACCACGACATATTTGTGTTAGAATTATTACACAGTCAGCAGGAGATGGAGGAACATTCCAAATTTATTCTTAACAGTCAAAAAAATAAGCATTTACGCCTATGTTATGCTACTTAGGATTTCTTACTATATATATATTAAAAAAACACAATAATTTTGTAGACTGACTATAAACAGCCAAGATAGCACAACAATACAGTGAGTTATAAATACATCATCAAAAGAAATCTGAAAATCTGCTTGGAATATCCCAGTGATATTAAGGCTGCCTCTGATGGAGCAGCTTGTCCTAGCTGTAGTGCTGTAATAAGTCTGCTGGCTAATTAATGTGACAAAGTACTTCAAATGCCTGTAATATACGATCCGGTCACTAGTGCTGACTGCATTGCCAGATTGGAGGTTGTACTTGACTGGTTTGTTTAATATCTTTTATTAAGTATTTTTAGTGTGCTAATGTGTAGACTGACTTCTGATTCCTTTGGATTTTCCATTATTATTTCATTGTTCAGTGACTGAAAAGAATTTGCCTTGGTTTTACCATTTTGGACAATAACATCGTGTGTTTAGCTTCTAAAATGTAATCATACAGCGCAGGGTCCATCATGGAGTGAGGATTAGTTCAGGTCACCTTTAAAAAGTGCCACTGATAGCTCTTGCTGCATACTCTGGCCAGTACCTGAGATTCCCCCGTATTCTGGAAGGTTGTGGCTGGGAATGATCTACCCTCAGGCTATATTAATACGTAAACCAACATCCTGCAGCCAGCAAGTAATGCAAAGCATCCATATGCATACTAACTATTTTCTTTACAACTGAGTAGATTTCTTTTCTGGCATTTCCCTATTTACTAAGATATCCTGTTAATAATTTATTAATACATGAGAGTCATGTCAACAGATGCTACAAGTAATTGCTGTTGTAAAGGAAACACTTTCACCCTCAAACAGCCCCTCAAGTAAGCAGTGAGAGGCTGTTTCCCTCTGTTTACAGTGCTGCAGTCCTACCTAGCTCAGTAGAATAGCAACAAATCTATTTGTCAGGTGTTTTAAAGAAAGAAATGGTTTAGTATGGTACTTGCCTGATGCTCCTTAGTCACATCTTACAAGTCACAGAGCAGAAATGTTTGTCTCCTATTGCTAAATACAGTATTTTATGAGACTCTGTCTGTAGCTGAAATGAAAAGAGAACTGAAAGTGAACAGCAATATTGTTTACAGCATCACCAGTTCTCATGCAAATGTTACAAAAGTGTTTCTACCACAATCTCCAGTCCTCAGGGCTGTTTGCAGCCATATGTCTAACTAGGTGTAACTGCGGAAATAAAACAGGCTTATTGCCATCCCTGTCTGCTGGAGAGCCTGTACTATGTTTCACACCAATCAGGCACAGGGCTCAGAACACTTTATCTGAAGCATCTTGACTGTTCAGAAGGTTTCTGAGCATCCTGATGCTAGCATCTGTGTGTCAGTACTAGCCATTTCAGATAAAATTTCAATGTACAGAAAGAGCCCATTCAATAGTTCTAGTTACAGAACTGCCATTTAAAACCAAACAATGGATCATGCTGGAAATTGTTGCACTTGCCCTACAGAGCGCAGCAAACGCCATTCTTAAAGTTACAATTACATTAGTTAAGTGTTGTGATTGCTCCTTGATTGTGAACATCTTGGTGTACATGTAAAAAAATCACATGATAAAAAAAAAAATCACTTTGAAGCACCAGCTTTTGAGTCCCATCAGTTTTTCTGGTAGTCTCAAAGTTACATTTCCTGCTGCAGTTGTTCAGCATCTTTCTGAGTTAGGTAAAGATTTCTGAACAGGCCATCTTGATTGCCATCCTCCTGATAAAAGCAAGGGCTTGATGGATAGTATTATGTTCCATTCTTCCCATTCTGTGCTGCACTTGGAGAAGAAGAGGGCAGGACATGCTAATGAAAGGGATGAGAGATTCCTTTTATAGGAAACAGTCTCTGGCAAGACTGCAGTAGTGGTTACTGAGCCATTACCACTGCACTCACTAGCATCTGTCTGAATTTCTAGGTGGCTCTGTTTAGTCCACAGGGTATTACGGAATATTAAAGATTCCTGCATTACTAGTTAACTATAAAAATAAAAAATTACAAAAGATCTTTCCTATAACAGTACATAAATATATCATGTAAAAGATGACTGAATAAAAGGATAAAACAGGTTGCCAGTCTTGGCTTTCCAGACCCTGGATATGAGTACCACTTCTCTCTCAACACCTATTTCACATTATGAAATATATAAAACAGAGCAGAGGAGAGTTACCTATAATGCATTGCTACATTGACAATATGAAATGCTATGGGGCAAGTCTCACTGGCAGACAAGAGGTAAAGCTTTTCTGCACCACAGCAGGAAGCTTCTCCTGGCCACCCTCTGGACATGCATGAGGTATTAGGGTTCTTGGTCATGTTGAAACATCATCTCCAGTCTTCAAAGGCAGGCGTTAAAAACCTGCTGTCGTTCAGCATTTCGTCTTGGCTTAACATCGTCTGAAAAAGCGAGATGTGAATGAGTAAGCATGTTCAGTTAGAGGCCTATAGTTAAAGAAATCCAACTGTAATGAGATCAGATTCACAACAGAGGGGGTTAGAGCCACAGAAGAATAAAATGACTTTCTCAAATGGAGCTTTAAAGAAACTTATTTGCTTGAGAAAATTCTCACAGAGACTTTTGTGTGGCATGTGACTCAACTAGGTGATATAATTCTTCATTATACCTTTCAGTCAATTTTTTTTTTTTTTTTTAAATTAGCTGCCGTGGAGTCAGGAATTAATACAATGATTTTTTGTTTGCTTTCCATGGAGTTTTAGCTGATGTAAATTTTCAAGTCTGTACCTCTTTGCTAGACTTTGTTGTGACTAAGGCATTCGATGGTGGTAACTTGCAAAATCTTTGAAGAATTGCTTTCATTTAAGGGGATGAATATCTGTCATTGGGTCAAAGAGATAGCAGAGTTTGTGAAAACTTAAAATAGGCATAAATGAAACTCAATTGCTAGACTTATTTAAAAGCAGAGTTTTTTTGGACTGTGAATGCACAACCAGGCTACGAAGAAGTATTTAACAAGAATAGTGACCCACTTACTCTTAACTACCACCAGCAATGACCAAGTTTCACCGAATTCTAGCAGAATACATTTGTGACTTTAAAACAAGAGTGAAATTGGTACATACCGTAAGATGGCTTATGCCTTGAGAAAGAGCCCCTATCTGCATTACTGTTCCTTCTGAATGTTCCATCTGTAAAAGTATTCAGGAACTAGTTCAAGTCAGACAGTATGTGCAATTTGATTCACTCTACATGCATCTTGGGGAGGTATCCGTGCCTGGACAAATGAAGTCGTGGTATGTTTAAAAGCCCCGATTTCTGCATAGTAACAACAAAGCCTCCATGCTATAAGGTATGTGAAAATACATTTAACAGTAGGAAGAGTGAATGCTGATTAAGAAAGATTGATTCCATGAAACTTGAGCTGAAATTCACGCAAGAAAAGAAAAAGCTTAACTGATATTATTAGTGAAGAGTGATATTTTCCTGATGGTGTAACACTTATTATACTTCTGGTAGTCATCTTCCACAGGCAAGCGGTAAGAGTCCTTCATGATACAGTCCTACCTATTCTTATATAAAAAGGTTATCAGTTCTAGGGTGCTGAGATTTCAGCATGACCACATGCTCAGAAATCATGCTTAATTGAAAGACCACGCTCCTAGAGAAAAGCCCCCTGTTTTTGTAATGCTTGAACAACTGCACAGCGTAAGCTGCTGGCTCAAAATTAACGCATTGACTTGCAATTCTTAACTGTGCCAGTGGACATCCATACTAAATTAATAGGATTTGGTATTGTTCCTACTTAAGAACAGTGCTTTTTTTGCTACAGTGTATGTTGAAAAAGACAATGGTTAGATAATGAACACAAATGAGATGTTAGATGCAGTAAACCATGCAAATGAAAAATTTACTTTCACGGTTAGTCTTTTCAATTTTGTGACCACTCTTTTATTAGACTTAAAATGTTTTATCTCACTTCAGGTCACTGGAGATATGACAGGTTACCCCAGATGCCTCTGTCTGGCTCTTGTGTGTTGCCAAAGTTCACACAAGCCTCCAGGAACTCCATTTTTCAGGGTTTACATCCCTTTACACAAATCAAAATTGAATAAAATTTGACGGTTTTTAGTCTTCATCATTTGTCTGTATGACATCTAGACACAGTTTCATTCACAAGTTCAGTACTGCATAACAAAAGTGAATTATTTAAGTATCGTTTTATTAATAATCTTGTTCATTACTGATGCATTGTTTTCACATATACGGTCTAAGCGTATCTACTCCCCACTGTACATAATGACCGAAAAATTCAGTTGGATTCTTTGATTAATGTCTGTTAAAAACATACAGTCCAGTTGTACTTTAATATATAACTTGATAGCTTTGTACAAATTAGTCCTAATAAATTTATTAGATTAAAAACCACCCATAAAGATAATGAAAAAAAGTAGTGTGCCATACTGAGATTATGAAAGCTAGAAGTACAAAAGTCTTGTGTTTACTGCAACCTCCACCTTAACTGTCAAAAGACATTGATCTTCTTAGTGTAAAGGTGTTATATGCCTGAAAAAGGGCTTGAAGACGGATGAGTTTATTATGATGTTGCTTAAAAAAGTTAACTTGACAGTCTTAGTACAGAACTCTTTCCAGTGTCCATAGCAAATACTTTCTCAGTGAGTTCATGCGGATGTAGCAAATACTTTGTTATATGCTAACATTTGGTTATTTGCAAGCTTTGGAATGCATGGAGAGGATGAGATGAGAATGGTGTCAGTCAGTCTGTCCCACCTGATCCAGTTCCTTCTCAGTGAACGGACTAAGTCCTTTGTATCCACCATAGTTTTTCTGAGTACCGTTTGTAGCAGCTGGGTTTGTATCCATAGGACAAATGTAGTCTGTTGATTCATCAAATTTCTTTTTTCTTAAGTTTCCAAAATGTGAAAACCCAAGTTTCTTTGGCTAAAATAAGAAGACAATAAATTTTTAATAACAAAAATAAGATTGACCTTTAAAAAACACTCTCCTTTTTGATTTCCTGTATACCCTAGTCCTTAAAGTATGTAGATTCGAAACTAAATAAATCTAATTGTTTTCACATTGGGAGTTACAGTTGATTTTGAATACACTTAGATAGTGTTCCTTCTAAGAAAAGACAGAGGGGACTGTATGCTTATTTCAGAAGCTGATTTACACAGATACAAATTAAATGTATTGGTATCTAGAATTAAGGAAAATGTAACACTCTGCCTAGAACTGACCTCTCCCCACCCATGTTTGCCCCTTATTTGCTTTATAAGACAGGGGAGAGGAAGTCTGAAATTCTGGAATAGCTCCTTTTTGAAAGCAGTACGTACCCGAACTTTGGCAGTGGTGGTCAGAGGTGTGTATGCTGTTGACTCTGTTATTTCTCTTTTTTCTTGTTGCGCCTCTGGCCCAATTAATACGTTAAAATTGGTTGTTAGGTGGCGTCGCAGCAGGGTCTTTTGAGGTGGAATATTCAGCAGCATTGCCAGTGTGTCGCCATTGAAGCGAGGTTCGAGCATCTATTAAAAAAATGGCAGAATATTTATTTTTTTATATGGTTACGTATTTACAGTAATAAACCATTACAGTGCTTAGCAGAGGGATTTCTCATTCTGATGAAGCTAGCTGTCTACATTAGACCTTTTCTAACTCACTCGAGATATGATGCTCACTAGGGTTTGAACAGGAAATGCATGAAAGTAGGCACTAAGAAATGCAGAGCGTGATCAGGCAAATACAGAATTATGTTTATCATCAAACCTTACATTTGTCTGGATTGAACAAATTTGTTTTCAGAATTTTCTGCTCTACTTTTACTGCTGTAACTGAGAGTATAAACTTAATCTTAGCACAATTTTAACTATTTCCCTTTTGCAAAAATTCTACAGCACTAGAATCACAGTATTTTAGAAATGTGACTTTACTAAGCTGCAGATAGTTCTGAATGTTTCAGATTGAAAAAAAAAGTCATTCCTGATTGCTGGCAAGACTGCTGTGAGTTCAGGACAGTTATTTATTGTGGCTCAGAATTCTATTAAAACCACTCAAAGAAACACTCAGTGATGCCTTATCAGTAAGTTTTTCTTTTTCTGTACTGCTGTTGAACATTCATGCACAGCTCAGCTTTGATTATAAAAAATGTTTTAGCAGTTCCTTTTTTAATTTAGTGTTCCTTCATAAAGTTAAGAAGCATGGATCAGATAAAGAGGTTCTTTAGAAGGCCCGATCATGCTGTCATATTGCAAATGTATTTTTTTCCTCCTGCTTGACAAACACCAGATGAAAAATGTTTTATATTACAGTCTGCAAATTTTTAGTAGATATGTAGTGAAATCTTAGAAAGTGTTCTCACAATCAGGGCACCATGTACTCCGCTTCCTCGAAGGTTTGGTGCATATTCTGCCAGATCGACTGATCTGAGCCATTCCATCACTCTGTGATTGGACCACTGAACTACTTCGGAAGGTGAAACGTTATTCTGTTAAAGTAAGCAGAAAAGATGATGACAATATAGTTTGCCTTGCTCACAATATGTATCCTCGGTTCAGATAAAAACATTGTTTCTCCTCTTCCTGGAAGAGCAGAATTTTTTCCCTGATTCTAAGGTATTGTTTCTGTTCAAGGCCTCTTTCACACATCCTCTGATGAGATGGCAGGTGTAGTCTAGTACAGATGAAACCCCATATATTGCATCAAGTAGTATGATAATAGAGATTACAGATACTGGGTGTGAAAAAGAGAGCATTTTGAGAACAACATTATTATCAGGCTTTAATACTGTGAGAATAAGCTATGCTGACCAGGTAAGGCAAAAAACTTACAGTCTTTGAGAGTTAAAAATTAGGACAGGCAAAGACAAAACATTCCAAATTATTCTCACAGAAGTTGAATTAACTTCTTTAAAGTAAGCAAGTAATTTCTAAAGGGAAGTGCATGAGACTGAACTAGTAAGTGGCTCAAGCACTGAGCAGATTTTTATTATCAGTGAATACGCGTTAGGTTCCAGAGCTGTGAAGCGGCAGAACTACTGCTTTAGACACAAGTGTGGAATAGCAGTGATTCTGTTGTATGATTGTACACTGCTAACTTTCTGTCCCCTTTGGCTGGAATCGGGTAATTAGTGCTTGTTAAATTAATTTATTTAAACACTCTTTTACCTCCTCAACTGGTCTCCTGCGTAGACAGTGGGGGTTAAAACTGTTGACATGCAGCACATGAATGGCACATTTAATACTCAGATGATGCAGCTGGCTGGTGACTTTCAGAAAGAGAAGGTCATTCTGTAAGGGAGAGAGCCTTTTAAGTGGCACAGAAAACGTACCAAACCAGGTACTTGCCCCAAGAAGTACAATTTGAAGCTTGCTATGTAGTTTTATCTAAACCACAATAACTATGATTTAGGTAAAATAAAAGTTTGTATTTTAAACAGGGTTTTTGTTGGTTTTGTTTGTTGTGGGGTTTTTTGTTTGTGGTGTTTTGTTTTTTTTAAATCTTGTACCATAGCAAGACCTGGCTAAAAAATGAAGGAGAGCTTGCAGCCTATTAAGTAAAATCCCGGGCCATGGATAGTTTTAAAGTATTTGGACAGTTTCTGATCTGGCTAAGCTGGTGTTGTGGGTGGGACCACTGCAGCTGGCAACACACACCTAACAATGGAACAGTGGGGACCATGCTGCTATAACAAAGGCTCCTTAAGCAGCATGAACAAGGCTGTACTTTTGATAACAGCTAAATTAGACAGTTTTTTCATAGCACAGTTAACAAAAACAAATGCCAACTATGCAAACCTGGGCAGGGAAACAGTACGAAAACATGGTGGCTATGTGTAGTGCATGGTTTGCTGCTAATGTGGTCAGAGCTGTAGAAATGATTGGAATTGCTGCTTATCTTCAGTTTACTGAATGCTGTTGCTAACTTGGTGTGGAGAACAACACACTCCAGAAGCTGCATGCAGAATAGGTCCTTTTGCCTTGAATCGTGGTGTGCTACATGCTATTGAAAGAAACACTTTGCAGAAGTTAGCTATAACATATCCTATGACTTCTTTTATGTACCTGTGTTAGTATTACTGATAGCAGTCATGCACTAGACAACACAGGTGAGTTACTACTGGCACTATTTCTGTCCTGCAACAAATTCTTTAACTGCTCACATTCAAAGGAAAATTCTAAAATTCTTTGCTCATTCTGAAGTAAAGTTTGGTTAAATGGAGGAAAAAAGATTTTAGCTTACCACAGTTAAGTACTGCAACATTCTCCCATCAACTCTGGATTCATGAAACTGGTCTTTGTACTGAGGTAAACCAATGTCATCGAGCCACCCTGCAGACACAAGGACAGTGGTGTACCCATATCAGATCAGTGAGAATGTAGCCCTCCTTTCCTTCTGGACTGGGCTGGTGTCTTCTGAGGCATTCTGGTAGCTCGTTCTACCTATTCACCTTTACAAAGCACAGCCTCTTACCAGAAGCCTAAAAGCAGTTCCCACCAAACAGCTTTGTCCACAACAGCCCTGTGATATTTTACACATAGTGTGTGACTGAGCACCTTCTGCAGCGTAATGTGGCTCTTGCAAGATTGAGCTCTCTGCTGCTTACTTCTCTGCAACGTGAATGCCAGAGTTCCCCTTGGAAGATCATACTGTATAGCTGTATATGTGGATGTCAAGAACACAAAAATCTTCATTCTATGGAAAATATTACTATGTTGAAACCTAGTGCTCTTGAAAAGGTGTTTGGTAACGGCTTAAACAAACATACAGCAGGCAGCCCAGCCGCTGGGGTGGAGGAAATTCCTTTCCAAACACTTCCCTCGTAGTTCAAACACTTACGTGTCACCCAGATATGATCAAGTTGTGCAGACTTCTCATCTTGTTTTGCATTTATTGATTTAATGGCCAAAACTAATTTCTTCCTATGCAGTGGATGCTTTATTCCCATTTCCTGCAACGAGAAGCGTTAACAAATAGTTTGCCTTGCCTCTGGCTCTTTTTGTCTCATTAGGTATCTACGAAAATGGATACTACGTATTTCAGAAAGGCAGACCTGCCAAGAGGTCTGGTTGTACAGAATCAACATGTATGGTTGCTCGAGAGAAATAGTTACAGATGATTACCTTTTCCATGTCCTGAGGTGTCGCAGTTAACAGTGTATGGCCTGAAGTCACCCACTGCCTCGCAAAAATGACATACTGACCGAGACCAAAGTCCTCAAGCCAGTTGCAAACTCTTTCAGTGCTCCACTGAGCAAACGGAGCATTGTAGTCACTGAAAAGTACAAGAAATGTTTGAAAAATCTTAAAGGAAAGAATTACGGTTATTATCAGAAAGCTCATCGTGTGCCAGAGGCAGTACTACAGCGTATGTATTAGTGTGCCAATTTTCTGTGCAACAATAAAAGCCAACAGCCATTCTCGCAGTATAGGCCGTGGTACCAGTGCCTGGTTCCTTTGGCTGCCCAGCCTCAACTTGTGAACAGTTGGGGGGGGGGGGCAGGGGGG
>Ga0181612_159524_pt1 | contig 19488 bp, 11 predicted proteins | sample HoacroProtozoa21_FD_119630 | JGI IMG/M metagenome (GOLD analysis project Ga0181612, IMG submission 119630) | Hoatzin crop microbial communities from Cojedes, Venezuel. Combined Assembly of Gp0051906, Gp0051904, Gp0051908 | reverse complement strand
TTTGTTTTTAAAAAAAAAGAAAAAAAAGGGCCGACAATTTTTTTAACCCCCCCCCCCCCAAAAAAAAAGTCAACCCACAACAGCAACACCCCTCCCCTGTTATCTTCTATAATTTTTAAAAGATGCAAGAAATAATGTTTTTAATATAAGAAATGAACTGTAAGCAGAAATTGGTTACTGATGGTTTCCCATCTTATGATTATAAACCTACTTCTGAACTGGTGTCATCATTAACACAGAAGACAGAGGTGCAGCGAAGAGAGGTACCCTTTCTCTTAGTAGCCTCTCAAATAACTTATCAGCTCAGCTTGTTAACAACTTAGAATATCTTCGGTTTGAAAGGTGAAGTGAAAAGTATCGTTTCACTACAGTATGAAACTTGATTTGTTTGTAGAGAGACAAACAGATAACAGCAGCATGTGACATAACCATTAAGACACCACATAGATTATAGGGGTGGATTTCTGTGCTGTTGCGTTGCTTTAGAAACACAAGAAAAGCAAGGCAACCAGGGTGCCAGTCTGGAAGCGTATTATTTGGGATAGACAGATACAGTCTGAGCCCAGAAGGGCTTTTGTTGTTCTTTCCTGTGGATGCATAGAGGGTTTGAATAAAAGCACTGGAAATTCTTGACACCTGGGGAAAAGTTACCCCGTTTAACTTCTCTGAAGTTTTTGATATAACTTGTAGAATGAATGCAGTGATATCAGTATGAAAGAGGGTTGTAATAGGGAAGAGTATACCCATTCCTTCAGCTACACATATGTACAGTGTTAAATACATGGCTCCAGTTCAGGAGCATACTGCTTTTTTAAACGTGTTTCTAAACCAGCCTGATGAATAAAACGACTCTAGTTATGTATAATGGGGGCAGTTGATCCATTAAGAAGAAAAAGTTTCCATGATTGTTGGTAGAAAGGTTGGTGCCTTCTCTCTGGATACTGTTTCTTACTGCTATTCGGTCCGGCTGCTGGTAGTGCAGCACCTAACAAGCAGCTGTTTCCCTGCACGCAGGCATGTAAGTTTACCTGCGCTCCGAACAGTTGCTGGTTATTTGGAAAAGAATGTGAGTGCCATTAGTTTGTCCCTCCTGTCCGAGATTTTTCTAGAGATAGGCTAAATTCCAGCAATCAAACATTCTGGCATACCTGGATACATTTTTGAAAAAGCCTTTTTGGCAGAGTTACAGCATCCTGTTCCTGGGCAAAGCTGGGAACTAATTGGGTGTATAATTACCTCCTGTTAGACACTTAAGCAACTTGTTTTTGGGGTTTTTTTTGTGGTTTTTTTCCTGACTAGTAGGGAACCTTCTGGATATTAGTGTTCTGCTTCTTGCATAATAACAAGCTAAAATAGTCCCTCCTACCTAATTTTTACATAGGTTTAATTATGCATGTTACATAAGGGTTTTGAGAAAGTGGTTAATGTAGCAGAGGGTTCCTGTTCCAGCCTCTGTTTTTCGTACCTGAGCTGCTTTGTTGTTGAAAGCTTAGTATTCTCAGTAAATTACGTTGAGGATAACATTTTCTCTGGTTTTATCTCGCCGACTTAAAGGCCAAATGAAGTTAACTGAAACTGTTGTTTAGTTTTCATTCCTCTGTCTCACATAAATGTCTTTTCTGGGCTGGCTGGTTAGAGATACTATGTTTCAATAACCGCATGTGTTTAGGTTGTGCAAAGACTCTGGTATCAAACCAGCACTGATAATCAGCTCAGCAGTCCTCAAGTTATGACACCATTTCTCAGACATGAACTTTGTTTTCATTTGGTTTTGCATAGGTGGTTCCAACTTGAAAACTGTTTATTCGACTCAAGATAGCTTAAAGCTACAAGTTAAAGAACGATTATACCATGTAATCCAATTTCATGATTTAACTGATCAAGAATGGCAAATATGTTCCACGTTTCTAGTTACATTTTTTTTCAAGAGAACTGTTGAGGCTCCGTTATGAGGGAGCTCATCAGTTCCTGGCAGATTCTGGTACTATTTGCTTTGTGGAAAAATTTCCAATTTGCTCTGTTATGTCTGTTTTTCTGTAGAACTGTGCCAGGCATATAACTGCAAAAAATGCAGAAAAAATGTCCACTATGCCTGTTATCTTACTTGTTACTTTGAAACATCCATTTAGAAAGCACAGAAAGTAAAAGGGATTTTTGGTTTGGTTTTTTTTTTTAACTGGCAGGTAGTTGATTCTGAGGGAAAATTATCTGGAATTAGAATGTTTTCAGCCAAACTGTTGTTCTGCTTGAATAATGTAGTTCGTCTAAACAAATTTGATTATTGTTTGCACTTTTTATTCACTTGTTAATGAAGAATATTAAAGTAGGAGCATCTTCCAGTTTATGTTTTCCAATATAATACATGCATTTATTAGATTGATTACATTTTTGTTCTTCCCTGTTATGTGTTCTTTGGTGTTTAAGGCTATTTATCTGTTTAGTTAGTTATTTTGCTGGGGGAGGGAGAAGATACCGAATTTTTTTTTTCTTTTTTTTTTGTCTGTGGTCTTGAGGTAGCTCCTCGATAACTGAGAGAAACTGGAGTAGAGGCTGTTGTTTTGGAGTAAGAGCAAAAAGTAGCCCTGAAAAGTAAGCAAGGTGCTTGTGTTGGGGAAGTTTCACTGGGACAACCTGATGTTCTGTACTAGAATGTCATTAAGTCCTAGACGTTTATCTCGAAAATCACAAATTATGAAGAGTGATTCTGTGAGCCTGTCGCTCAGAATGGAAAGGCATTGCACAGCTTTCTGCACCGACAGTGACCCTGTCTGTTCTTGCTTGGCTACTTTTATTTTGGCCAAGTCCAAAATAGAGGGAATGAGGCATTAGTAAAGCAGACTTTGTATCCTTCTCCTCGCATTTGATTTTATAAACTGAAAGTAGGGCTATTATATACAAATAACGTATTTGTTACTTAGGATTCCAGATGAATGCGTCTTCTTGGCCAATGTTTCTCTTAAGAACTCTCAATGGAGCTGAAATGGCACCCGCAGCATTTTTTAAGAAGGTAAGAAGAAAGGGACCGCTAGTAAACAACTTTTTATCCATTGGTCCATGGTTACACTTTTTAATGAGGATGCTAAGATACTATCCTGTTGTCTGCAGCATGGGAAGGCAAGACTATTATTTAAAATGACTTTGAACTGGATTGGCAAGCTACAAAGCTAGGCAGGAAGTGATCTGCTTCTAGTGCATTGGATGGGCACCTCTTTTCCTGAGTTGAGACTTTGAAGTATGGTGTGTTATTTAGAAAAATTGTGTTAGCTCATTTTTTTGTGTCTCATGGATTTGAGATATGATGCATCTCACATCTCTTAACAGCACAATGTTCATGTGATTGTGAACAGGAATAAAAAAAGTTTTAGCAGGGAATAAGAGCCCGTGGACTACAGTAGTGCTTGGAAAGGTTTTGTTACGTGTTTTCATTGGGCACATACTCATAATTTAGAATGTAGTGAGAAAGTAGTTGCAAATAATAGAAAAAGCTGTTTGGTTTTTTAAACGTGACTCTTGAGTAAGTTACTGTGAAACATGAAAAATAATATAAAACCAACAGCAATATTAAAATGACTTGTTGGTTCAATTTTTTGTTGGGGTGGTAAAACTCTGCTGTCACATTGAATGACTTCATTTTTAATACTAAGAGTGGCATTTACGTCAGTAGATCAGTTTGGTTCAGACCTGCAATCACATTTCTTGCATGTTAAATGTATATAATTATATAGATTTTTTTGTATAAAGTTGTATGCATTTCCTGAGGTATGATGGGCCATGCTTCCCTGTGCTAGTCTGCCAGCACATCTGAAATGGCTTTTGGATAATGAGGTTCCTGAGGCTGAGGTGGTATTTCAGGTTCTATCAGGTCACAGCTCCTGCTGTGGGGATACACTTACGCTGGTCCCATTGACTGACTTGATTTTTGTTTTTCTTTTGTCCACTTGGAATTGGTCTAAGGCCAGCTGAATTAACAAAGGCCTATAAATAATGTCCTATGCTAATGAATTTTTCATGGATTAACTGGGAGGTGAAGCTTTTACCAGACAGTTATCAGTCGTCAGAAATATCCCTTCCCTGCAAATCTCCTCTTCTTTATTAGCATGTAATAATTTCATTTTAGTGTCTTCGCTGCCTTGCTGCCCAGACATAATGTATTGGGTGCAACCAATTGCTTATGTAAACACTTTTAGCAAGGTCTTTCTGTCATGGAGAATTTTGCTAATTATCTCAGCTGTGTTTGTGGGAACAGAATGTAGATGATTTTTTTTTTTATAATACAGAAAAGCAAAAGCAAATTTGAAAGATGAGTAAGTAAATGTCTACTACAATTTTTTTAAGAGTAGTGAGTATAAGAAGAAAGAATGCTGAAGAAAAATCGGTTTTTCAGTGGTTTTTTTTTTTTTTGTAAGAGGGCACAGAAATACAAATATTCTACTGCTCTTACTTTTGTAGGAACCACCAAAACCTGTGCCAAACTGCTTTAAAGTTGGGATGAAACTTGAAGCTATAGATAGAAAGAACCCATACTTGATTTGCCCAGCAACCATTGGAGATGTTAAAGGAGACGAAGTTTTTGTTACATTTGATGGCTGGAGAGGAGCGTTTGACTATTGGTGCAGATGTGATTCTCGAGATATTTTCCCAGTTGGATGGTGTAGCTTGACAGGAGATGCATTACAACCACCAGGGAACAATGGTAAGATGACTAATAATATTGCATAATTATTTTCCCCCTCAATTACAGCAGAATTTTAAAAACCAGCTGGCTGTATGCAGATAAAACTGAAGAGTTCATTTGTGTGTAGCTGATGAGGATGAAATGTTGTTAAATTTTCTTTATGTAGTTTAATAGGATAGTTTCTGGGAAACATTTTTTGTCTGTTCATAGTAACTCTGGGAACGTGTTTTATTTAGTACTGTTAGGAGGGCTTTTGAGAATGTTGAATTTTTGTGTGCTTGTGAAGAATCTTGGACTTAATACAAACAGCAAATCTGGTTGATAGATAAATGCTCCTGTTTAATGATACTAGTGAACCATGTATTTAGTGTTTCTTCTTTCATACTCACAAAATTGTCTTGAAGCTGCCTATTCTGAATACTTTATTATCTTTGTACCTTTGAGGATGTTTGTACATAGGGTTATAGAGTCCCTTTAATCAATAGCCGCTGTGCTATATAATGTACAGCTATCTATCTTAGAAAGAAGGGAAGTGGAATAAAGAGGGAGATCCCTGAATGTAATTTCTCTGCTACCCTGGAGACCTCGTGTCAGGATTTTGTAGTGTAAGGCTTTTCTGTCAAACTGTTTGGGCTCTTCTATCCTCACTCCCCTCAAATTTGACAGAAAGAGAAGTTCTTACAGAGGGGATCTCTATTTTAATTAATTACTTTAATATTGTTGACTAGAATAATTTATTCTCATGGTGAGCGTTTTCACAGCTGGTGTTAGGTTAGTAAGGATTGAGTAGACTGGTATCACAGAACTCTCACTGAAAGTACCAAAGGAACGGAAGCAAGACGGCAAGAAACTGGTCATGTTTCCTGCCCTCTCCATCCTCACTGTTTTTTTCAATCTTTTGCCAGCAGGTAAAGAACGAAATGGAAAATCTAAGTGAAATTAGTTAAGGGTACCTCTGCATCCTTGCCCTCACCTCCCTGTCAGTGATTACTGTCTGCAGTTGCTGCCAGTGGTTATAGTACCTTTCATCTAGTTTAGTCTGCTTTGGTGGATCTCAGTAAGGGAGCAACCATGTGTGTAGCTGTATTGGGAGATCCAGGGTGATCTGGCAGTACAAACCAGCAGCGAGAAGACAGGGAGAAGTCGGGTAAGGACGATCTGTGTTTGATCAGAAGTTGTCTAATAGGTACCAAGCTGACTACAGCCTTAATGTTTCTATGCTCCCAATTTGTAAAGCGTCTTTCTCAGCTTCTTCAGAAGGTTGACCTTGTCTTGAGAACCCATGAATGAGATGTGTTACTGTGGTAGGTTAATTACGTTAACTGTGGTGAAGTAAAATGGCTCTATACAAGAGGGGCTGTGTGAACAAGTGGCGTAAGATTTTTAAAAGATATTTTTGTGACAGTTTAGATTGCTGAGTCCAATTGCATCTTCTGGAAAGAAGTATTATTAAAGTGTTTAGTCTACTCCAGCTTCAGTGCTGGAAAAACAGCAATATTCTGAGATAGTATGTACAGAATTTTTCTTGCCTGATCAGCGCTTCATAGAGATCAAAGGGTTGTTTAACAATTAGTAAAGTTGATTATGTATTCCAGTTGTTCAGGTAATAAAACATACAAAATTCAAATCTGCTGAAGGCTTGAAATACCTAGCCAGGTATTTTTATGGATTCTATTGCTTTGTTATGAAAACCAGTAACACTTTAGGAATTAATAAATCAAAGTTCTTACAGACTTGTAGTCAAAACTGAGTATTTTGGACACATGATAGAAATGGGGGATGGGGAGGTGCAGACGGGGGGTTTTGTTATTTTTAATTGTAAAAGTACACCCAGAGTTAACTGCAGTTTTATTTAAAATTACATGTGCGCCTCCTTTCCCCAGTTCTGAGCATAAATAATTTGCTCTTAAAATTTTGCTTCATGTGCTTGTTTATGTCCTGTTTGTGCATGTTATATGCACTTGTCAAATTTACATAGCTAGATGAAGTATTTTTTGCTCTCAGGTTATGTTTTTCACTGTTATTTGATCGCTTTCAAGCCATTGAAGAACTGTAATGATAGTCCTTTATTAAGATGTAAATAATAGCTTCAAGGAGAATGTAATCAAGTCATTTAATTTCAGAAATATGGTAATGTTGTCAGGATTCTTCATTAAGTCACATTAGCATTGACTACTCCTGTTAAGTAAGAAAGTATGACAGATACTATATTGCAGGGATTCGCTTGAGATATTACAGTATCATTCGGGCCTGGACTTTTTTCCTGCAGGTTAGTTTAGTATTTCTGCCTTGAATTACAGCATTAGAAAGTGAAAATAATTGAGTGTGGTTTAGATTTTTAAAGTGAGTAGAATGGGATTCTTGATTTTTGTAACTACTTTTTCTGAAAGCACTTAAATATGTTAAATCACTAGTTAAAGGACTAGAAAAAAAAAAAACCAAAACCACCCAGCCCTTAGTGACCAAGCAAAACTAACATCCTGCAATCTCAGTATGGAAGCAGTGAAAGATGCTTTAAATTTCATTTATACCTAGGACAACAATTTCCTGCTGTGAGACTTATATTTTTAGGGTCTAATTTAGCCCTCTGAAAGAGATGAAATTCGGTAAGGGAGACTATATGAAAGTTAGGGAAGATTTTATTTCAGCAGTTTACTGTCTTAGCCATTTAGGATGCCCAGAGAGAATGTAGGACCTCTGTCATGGGAAGTTTCTAAGAACAATTTCAACACAGGGGTCTTACGTATGAGTGAATTTATTCAGAACAGATTACATGGTATATTTAGTCTTTACAGCCTTATCTTCTGTAACTTGCATTGGTTTTGCAATGAATTGATATTTGGGATTTTTGGACTACTACTGAGAAAGAAATAAACTAATACTGTCATAGAAATGTTTATTTTAATTCTAAGGTCATGTTTGTATACATCAGCTAATAGTTCATCAATTGCTTGACATTGAAATTCATCTGTTACTTTCTCTGCTGAGCAACTGCTTAGCTTTATAAGATCTTTTTGTACATCTTTACTGACTTAAATAATTGTTCAACAGTGGTTGCCATCTCATGCTTTACTTTTGTCCTAGATCGTATATGAATCGAATGGTGCAAGCCCAAGCAGAAATCTCGTTAGGGTGTCTCTAGAGTCCTCTCTCAACTGTGAAAGCATGCCTGTTTTTTCCTGGCCACTGTTTGATGTTTCCCAAGAAATTCTTTAGCAGGATCATGAGGATCTTCCCTCATATCCATTGCCAGCTAAGGCAAGTGCAAATCCACAGACTACATCAATGGACTTTCCATTGTGTGCCTGCTTATTGACTCCTTAAAAAGAAAAATTAGTAATATATTTGTGAGATGAGACTTTTGTCTACAAAAGCTATGATTGGTTCTCCCCCAACACATCGTATATATGTTTGGGTTCACCTCCTCTGTTCTATACAAGAGTTTTTAGCAACTTGGCCAGTACAAACATCGGGTGCCCTGTCCATACCTTGCTGGCTAGAGTGGTGGCATGACATTAACCACTTGTAAGTCTCCGAACTTGAGGCAGTTTTAAGGACAAACTTGCACAGCAGTGTCAGTAGGTTGGACATTTCATCTTTTCATTTCCTTGAAACTCTTAAGTGCTGTACGTCCTGCCAACTCCCTACTGTTTGTTTTGTCTCTTATTTCCTGACCTCTCCTGCAGATACTTCATGTCAGGGAACTTGTTTCAAATCGCTTTGAAGAGGGGTTCTGATATGGGAACGGATGTGATGAGCTTCCTTGGCGTGACTATGAATGCGAAAATACATTCAGTCTTGCTGCTATAGTATTATCTTCTGTGGTTGCTTATTCTGAAATTTGATCAGGTTGCGTTGATAAAATTCTGCTTTTGATATGCTTTAAAAAGTCTTTTAAAGTTTGGTATCTTTTGAATGTTTTCCTAGTAACTCTTTTTCTAGGCCAAACATATTATGCTTTTCTATTTAACCACCATAGATTGTAACTTTTATTTTACTCAGTTGGATAATAGAGAGCTGTTACTATGCCTGAGAATATTCTTGTATTGCACTGTGGCTAGTTGTATCTGAGGCTTATGATTAAAGTAGGTGGCAGATGACTGGAGATTGTCAAAGCAGTTTCGATTTGGTGTTTCAATATAAATTCATTTTATTGTTTAGTCATTACATGTAAATGGCAGTTACTTAGGCAACCCACCTTTGTATTTATAATAGAAGCAAAACCTTTTACATAAAAGAGAGAAGACAAAAGAACAACTGAGGACAAGTCATGTGGGAAATAAGTAGTTTCACCTGCAAAGATACATTTCGGTATAAAGTAGTACCATTTAGATGTGAATAGCATCTGGAGAGGGATCAGCTTCTATATATCCCTGATCCCCACAGTCCAATGAAGCTGGATCTTTGACGGATAAAGATGATACAAGAAGTCATGAAGGAGCAGCTGCTCTCTGCTTGCTACAGGAGAGAACTTGGGTGACCAAAGGAGGGTGATGTAGTAATCCAAATAAAAACAGTGATACGCTGTCCCCTTCCTTCCTTACTTCCTGCCTGCCTTCCTTCTTCTCTGTCTCCTCCCCTTCCACATCGTGTGTCACCTCATTGCTTTTCTCCCAATTCAGTGCATTTATTGTCAGTGAGAGCAATCGTCTTTCATTACGTTGATCAGCCTGTGATGTTAAACGTCTCCTTCAAAAGATGTCTGCAGCAGTAAGAATAGTGCAGGCTCAAGTGGAGATTAAAAAGTGTCTATTTGTCTGGTTTACGATTTCTTAGTTTGGTTTTATTTAGTTTTCAGACATGTTCGCAATGCTTACTTTGTGCAGATTTTTCCAAGCTAGCTACTGGAGATGCACTTTCCTGCTATTGATTATGAAATTATGTCGAAATAGCTGTACTGTATTTTCAGCTGAGTTGTAAACAGATGTGAAACATCAATATAAAATTAAGTACTTCTCTATAATGTTTGCAGATGAAACAGGAGCATTGAAACTTCAGACGGAGCTACAGTTAGATCTGTGAAAAGACTCTGTGTTGTTCAAAGTAGCCAAAAAAAAATCAGATAAGCATGGTAATTCTTAAGTTTCATTAAAGAGAGAAACAAATATTGAAATGGTACAATTTCATACTGCTGGAGGTTTCACTTTTCTCTAAGTGCAGCCAGCTTCTTTTCACAAGCGGGTCACAGTAGTTCAATCAGGCACATACAGTAAGCAGATTTATGCTGTCTTCAGAATTGTACATGAAAAACTCCTCAGTGCTTCAGGCTAAAATCTGATTTGCCACATTCACTCACATGTTAAGTTTTTTAAATTTGGTATTAATACTTCTTGGCATCTTGCAGCAAGGCCTGGGTGGTGCTGCTACAGGGCAGTAATCACTTAAGAACAAATAAAGGTTTTGCCTTTCCAAAAGCTGTGACCTTACTGTAAGTCAGGCTTCCTCACCATTTTACCACGTTTATTTATATGGTAGTTGTGATTTTCTTTTAAATTGGAAGTACTCCAACAGATGTGGTTTTGAGTGTTACATGGAAAATGATTTTTTTATTTGCTCTTGTTCAGGTCTTGTGGATACTGATGTCAACAGTGGTTGTGTTGCCCAACTAGTGGATGGGATTGAGTGGATTAAAAAGTGTATTAGAAATATCAGTGCTGTCATTCAGATATTGAGACAAAACAAATTGTGGCGTTGCACTAACCATGCTCTGCATTTCTTTTTTCTTCCCCTGAAGCTTGTTGCATTTGATTGTTTCATTTTGGGCCTACCTTTCATCCTGGAGGTGCTATTTGGGGAAAAATAATGGCAAAAACTGGGCAGAATCAGTAATGACGGGGGTGAAGAATCAGGATGTTAAAACTCTTACCTGATGTGTCGAGCAGGGCTTTGCCAGGTTTATGGACAGATTTATCATCAGCACACCTAAACTGTCTTCAGATAACCCCAATTTGTGATGCTTTGATTATTTATTGGGTATTTACTTGTTCTCTTCCTTCTCATCAACAAAATACAGTTGGGTTTTGGGGTGGGGTTTTTTTGCTAGTGTGGTTCCAGTGGCAATGCTTTGTCGAAGGGTGAGACTAGAAGCTGTTTTTTTGACAGTTCTTGGTTTCTGGAGATGAACTGGAGAGATCTTTCCAGGAATCTGCCTTTCTTTTGCTTGTACTCTCCGCTCCTAGCTGGGCTATTAAAAGTTTTTCGTTGGAAGTGATGTGTGTTAGTTTGGTTAGCAGTGGAGTTTGGTGGAGCTTAATTAGTATTTTCACAGGTCTGTTCTGTAGGTGCTGGCTGGCCTAGCTCTTGAAAATGTGGGAGACTGGGGGTGGGGGTGAGGGAGCAAAGGTGCTACAGTGCTGCCTGGGGAAGGCACTGGGAAAGAAATGCTTTCTTTTCCTCCCATTTTGTCTTACGTTGCTTGGAGCCCTCTGTTTCACCTTTCAGGGCTGTGAAAGGAAGGCTAGGATTTTTCACAGAAGATAGCAAGAGACTTCAGCCTTCTTCTCCCTTCTTCTCCTGGTAGCAGGAACTAAAATCTAGAAAGAAGACAACTGCAAGCCAGGATGTCCATGTCTTACCGAGGTGGATGTTAAAGTTTCCAAGTGCAGTGTTGCTTTTTAGATTGCAAAACTATGACTTACAACTGATGTTGTATCATAGCAACTTACCAATTAGTATCTCGCAGCTACCTCTTAACCAGAAGTAATCCAAAGACAGATAGAAAGAGGTGGCATGTATTACAGATACTTACACTTTTGTATGGCTCTCTTGTTCAATTGAGACACAAAGACATAAATTTTTACAATCCTTGGCAGTAAGCTGTTTTGAAAAATTGCTAATCTTTTCCACCTCCTTTCCCAGTTGTCAAAACTATCATGATAATAATTTACTGTATTAATAGAAGGTTAATTTTATAGTTAAAATCCCGGGCTAGAGCTCAGGAGGTATGTTTCCATTACTTCCGCTGTGGAATGCTCACATGGATTTAGGATAAGTTGCTAAATCTCTTTGCCTGATTTTTTTATCCGTAGATGAGAGAAAGGCTAGGTTTTTATATTCTCAGAAGAGCCTTCGGCTTGCGTCTCAGTGGGGGCATAGGAACAATACCGCAGTATAAATAGAATCATTTCTGTCTTGAAAGAAATGCTGGTTTAAACACTGAATTACTGTTTTTACTGTCCTAATTGGCACCTTCAACTGAGGTAGCAATGCTGTGTTCACAGAATGTACGGCAAAATGGGTCCCTACCTTGCTTCGTGTAATTTTACTTCAGCTTTTTAAAGTCTTATCTTGTAATTGCTGCTCTGTGACACTAACTGAATTGCAGATTTCTAATGTTTAAATGTTACAAATCTGAACCTATTTTTCCCTGACTTTCCATGAAAACATAGAGTGGAATCGTCACTGTGGATTATCTGAGGGAATTTTACTAATTAGAATTGCATGAGAATTCAGGCTGCTGAGCTGTCATCTGTCGCATCCCCTTCCCAAACACTGGAGGTTTCAGTAGCTTCAGATTTCACAGTTATCTTAAATATCTGACTTACTCTGGCAAGAGATCTTGAGGATAACATCATGGGGTCAAGTTTTGCAGTCCTGCCTGTGTCTGGGCAGTTTGTCTGCTTCAACAAGCGGCATTTGGTCTTCATCTAAAGTCTTATTTTTCGTATGCTTCTCATGCATATGAGCTCAGTTGACTCCAGTGGGTCTGCTTGTGCGAAGGACGACTGAGTTGTGGCACTGCAACTGTAGGCTGCAAGTTCCAAGATCGTGGGTTTGGGTTTTCTCTTACATGCATTGGATACAAAGTTTATAGGTGTTGGGATTCTCATGGAAAGGTTTGGAGAAAAAAAAGTGAGAATGTTTCGAGTGAGCAGTAATTGAAAGTATGAAAGTTGCTTGTGTGTTGCATGAAGGTAGTCAGCTATAGCCCTCACTGACATGACAGTGCAACTAGAGCTTTGTGAGCTCTGAAAACGCTGTTTAGTTGCTGATATTACTATGGTAAAGTGTGTTTTTTGTAGCATGATCTCTGCTCTTCAGCTGTTGAGGACGCCGCTACAGTTTTTGGATATGAATAAGAGACTTGGGATAGACTGCCACGCAGACGCATCCCATTCCGGAGACTGGGGCAGCGGTACTTGTGTAGAAGAGCAACACACAGAAATGCTGGATTTTGTTTGTGCAAATGAGAAGGGCTTTGTGATGCAAAGCAGCATCCTGAAAAGGCGACTCTGCTTTTTTGGTTGTAAATATCCCAGCTAAATACGGCAGTAATTGCAAACAGAGCTTGGCATTTTTCCTCTCTATTCTCTTCATCGTTATATTTTAACAAGTTCTCATGAGACTATTAAAACGTCTTAGTTTTGGAACATGTGGCCTGGTGGGGATAACTCTGGCTACAGATGCGGTGGGTTGGCAGCTCGATTTTGCATGTCTTTTCATTTCCCTCCAGATCCTGTGACCCAGCGTAACCTTTGGTCTCCCTCTGAAGGCCGGGGTGAGGGAAGTACGAGCAGGTGACTGATGATCACTGTCAATACAGCCTGCAGACAATATGGGAATTGCTTTAGCGCTCTCCCACTCCCTTGCGCTCCCCCCATCCTCTCTTAAATCAACAAATGCAAATAGCGGCCTCCTCATTTGCTGCTATCTCCGGGAGGCTGCCCGGGCAGCATGGGCTTTGTTGCAGTCCTGCCTATTGCAGAAAGCAGCTTCAGCCCTAGGCAGAAGGAAAAACACCAAATGGGACCTGACCCCCCCCTTAATGGTTAATGCTGCTAATATTTGGTCCTCTGGCGCGTGCAGGTAGGATGATGCTGAGATAAGGATATGTGATGTGTGTATTTCAAGAGGGCAGCCTGAAGTGGTTGGAGCTGTTTGCTTTGTTCCTCTTTGTCTGGTAAATGTCCTTCTGGAAGGGAGTAGGGGTTGCCCAGTGTCCCACAACTTGTACCTGTGCTCCTAGAAGCTGTTGATGTTGCAGGTAGCTGTGTATTTAATCTTAGCTCTGCCTTTACTGTGCGAGAATAGAAATGCATTTGTTAGATTTCAGCACAGGCAGAGGCCCAAAGAATTTGTGAACCAACATTTCTTTACAAGTCCATGATGGTTTTATTAAATGCATAGCTGTGTGGCACAAGTAAATAAAAATAGCTGCATTTTACATTGCTGTAAGCGTGGTACAGGACGCAATACGTAGTACTGTATCATACAGCGTGCAGTTGATATTGTGCTACTTTCCAGGCGTACAGATTAGTGCGAGTTGTCATTCAGCAATTCAGAGACACAGAAGTAGTGCTATGCTAGCATTTGGTTTAAATTCTGTTCATCTTACTTTAAGCTGTCATTGCATATGAGAAGAAGTTTTGGCATACGTAAATAAAAAGAAGGTGATCACTTGGCACATCCAGAAGGCAGTCCTTCTCAGATACCTAGGGATATCATGTCTGTATTTGATGTATTAGGATTGCAATGAGCTGTAAGGAAGAGATTTATTCTGACCTGCCATTTAGGAATATTAGATTAGTGACTGAATCAGACAAATAGCAATGTATGTAAATGCTCCTACAGATTTAAAAATGTGTGTCAGAAGTACTTGCATTTTCTAAGAATTCTGCTTGTGACGTGTATTTCATTTTATTGTGACATTTTCTATTGCAAATACTTATTAACAGTTAACTCCTGAATAAAAATTCAGAGTTAAAGTAACCGTTGTAAAGCTAGGTGCTGGACTGTTAAGGTGAATATCGCTCAGAGCTAGACATTAAAACTGTTACTCAATCTTTAAGTGTGTTCTTTTCTCAAGATGTCATTTCAAATGTATCTTTGAGTTTTATTTTGTGTTTTATATGCTTACCAGAAAACCTCAACATACTAAAATTTGAGGAGAGTGAGTAACCCAAATTCACAAAAATCCAGGAAAGTAACTGCTAGCAGCCCCCTATGCTCCACTTTCAGGCTGCAGTAGTGCTTTGGATCAGGCGCTGGTGACTGACTCAGTCAAAGCCTGCTTGAACCCTGACCTGCCATACTGCTAAGTCGTGTCCCGTTAAGTTCATAGTGTTTAAGGTTAGGGTGAATCATGAAGTTTCATCATCAGTGAGATGCAAAAGTGGCAGTAGCAGAGGCAGTGTGGTACTAGAAAGCCATCTGATTTTAGTGTAAAGGCTACAAATGATTTCAAATAGACCTTTTGTTGTTTTGTTCCTTTCCCACACCTCTCGCAACAAGGGTGGTTTGATGTCACAAAAATTTCCCGTTTTCACCTTCTGCATACCTCTTTCACAGCTTCTGCATCTGTCTGTCAGCAATCAGGCCAACAAAATAGAATATTTGTTGGTCTTTTGGACTTGGTAATTGCTTTTTGTTGGCCGTAGGTGCTGCTGTAGCATGGTGCATTGAGGGAATGTCCTTATCAATACATTCTGTTTGGCATCCTTCTGGTGTTTTTATCAGTCCATTGTGAAGGGAGTTATTCAAATAAAATCATTATTACTTCAGAGAAGAGTGAGTTGGGTGAGAAAGGTTGCTAACTAGGAAGTTCAATGAAATTTGATTACATCGTGCAGCTTTACATCAGATTATAATATAGTCGCATCGTATAGGTATTGGATCAGTTTTTCATTGGGTTGGGAGATTCAACAGCAAATCAGTTCAGTGTTAAGAATGAATAAAAGTGATACTTTGTTTGATTTTTGGAAGTCCTTCCTCCAAATAAAATTTTAAGTCTGGATGACTCTAGGTAGAAAAATCTGGGTATAGTTATGTGAACTTAACTTTCTTGGCTGGCATCTCAGACAAATGCTAATTAATGATACCTTGCCTGTCATCTGTTTCTCCTCTTCAGTGGGATGATTTTCTTCACTGCTTAAAACTGGTTTGTAACTTCCTAGAAGTAGTTGGTATGTCTTGTAATCGTGGAAACTGCTTTTAGAGGAGAACGGATGTATTATGGGCTCTATATTTTGTGAAATATTTTGAAGGCCTTCTTGATGAATGCCACGTTACAAATATCTTATCATAAATGAAAATTATGTGAAGCATTGATAAGGTGAGTGGATTAATTATTTTTTGTTTTTATTTGAATGTTTTTTTCTCTTGGGAAAGTCCCTCTAAAATAATGGGTATAGAAAGTTCTCTCTTAGGCTTTATTGAGGTTATGTAGTTTCGTGCCAACCACTTAAGTTCAAAATATCCAAGTGTATTTATTTTACAATATAAATTGTGCACTACATTTTTTTAAAGCCTTTGTTAGAAAAGTTGCTTTCCATCATTCATTTTGAGGTTTTCCTCCCCTCCCCTTTTGTTTTTGTTTTTCCTCAGTTTCCATTACAAAGAGCAGTGCAAAAATCCAATCTTCCCCTTCCAAAGTGACCCGGCGTTCAATGCAGTCTCCACAGAAATCTGCTCCAGTACCAGCGCAGCGGGGCAGGAAGCCAGGTCGGGGCAAACCCCCTGGACAGTCTGCAGTTCCCAAGAAGGGCAGGTCTCCTAAAAATATTCCCCTGACAAAAAGCACCTCTCATACTGAGAATCTTAAAACAAGGAAAAAAAGTTTAAAACCTGGAAAAAAGGTTAGTCCTTATCTACTACTTTACCTTATATTGCAAAATTTTGTAGTAAGATTTTTTTTTTAAATTATTATTTAATTTTCTGTCTTCTTTTCAGCCTTCAGGGCTTTACTGTTTTCAGCAATTGATTACAAGACAAAGTCTAGAATAGCTATTCTGGAATATTTCAGTATAAACTTCTCTGGATTATTTTATTCCAGAACAAGATTACTAATTTATTTATAGGTGAGTTGTTGCGGTTGAAAAATACTATTCTGGAATAGCCATTTTCAGTAAAATTACAAGAGCCAGGGAAGCCTTTAGGCTTTCTTGTCTTGGTTATTTTGTTACTGAACCATATACATAGTTTGAGTAATTTTTATTTTATTTATTTTTTTGCTTCATCTTTAGAAACAAAGGAATAGGAACAGTGAGGGCTTTGCACAATTTATGCATCTTAAGCATGCAGCTGGATTTGCCAAGTGAATCTCTTAGATACCCCCTAATCCAGAGACACCAGCATGAAGCAGGAAGCTTCTCCCCAGGCAATACATTTCTCCAGGTGTGGGCCTAATTCTGCCCTGGTTTAAAAGACGTGATGCCTTTCTGCCGTTCTCCCTGCCAAGCTGAGTCAGACCTGGAGTGTTGGCAGCTGCCTCCAGCTTCAGCTCCTCTGGAGCTATTGATCAGGTACAAATCAGCACTGCTGTGACACCAACATGGGTGGTTAAACAATGCCGGAGTGAGCTAGTTCAGGGAGCTAAACTGGTAGATAACTAACCCAGCATCCATCCCTCTTCCTTCTTTGTCTGCTCCACCCCAAAAAAGCACAAACATTATGGCTGCTGCAAGGAAGGATAGGATTACAGCAGGACAGATTTAGGGCGATTTGAATTGCCATGGAAGTACGATCTATTTTCTGAGACTTGCTCCCTCACTGCAGGCTGGCAAAGAGAAATAGCAATCCTGTACTGTCTTTCCCCAGAAAAGTTGTGTCTGTCCCTGTGCTCCTCCCTCCTTTGCATTAGTACCAGTTGGAGAGTGGGGGGCATTGTTTCGTCTGTTTTTTGCCCCCCTGCCCCCAAGTTTCAAAAAGTTGAAGCGTTGAAGTTTTGGGGGGTTTCTGCTTCAGTCTGTATCGCTGTGGGATCTATTGCTAGTGACATGTGGGAAGGGATGGAGTAATGGCACATGTGGGACTTCTCCCTTCAATTGTAGAATGGTAAGGGTTGGAAGGGACCTTAAAGATCATCTAGTTCCAACCCCCCTGCCATGAGCAGGGACACTTTCAGTGTTAGTGCTCATCAGTGTAAAGTGCTAGTGAAGTAACGTTATTAGAACTTACCCAGAAGGCTCTAGCACAAAACTGGAAGCAGGCACTTTTGTTGAAATGATGACCACAAGGTAAGAAATGATTCTGGGGACCAGAAATTGAAAGCGGAGCACTGTCTCCTCTGTTGCCTGCCCCTTCCAGTCAGGCATCCAAACTGGTAGGCTACTGATGCAAGCAGTCTCCAGCTTTATCTCTTGCTTGGTGTATAAAAGTGCACAGAGACACAGATTAAAGAGGAGAAAGTTGCTCCCATCCAGACTCAGATGGTGGATGGAGTGTTCTACACAAGTCTGGGGTGTGTTAAAGGAGAGCATTGAACACAGGACTTTCATATCTTAAAGACATACTCAGGTAGGGCAGAATGCGCGCTTTCATGTAAGAGTTTTGTCCTGTCTCTCATGAAAAAGAAATTGAGAGGCTTTCTGTACCCTTTGAAAGAGTAGTTGGAGGCATCTCACCCTTAGAGAAGCTTCTGGGCTCTAAATGCTGTGTGTCTGAAAGAGTCTGCTTGGAGCTCTGTATTTGACGTCTGGTCTGTGTGAGGTACTTGGGGGGGATTTGTGTGGGTAATGGGGGGTCACTGCTGACACTCCTTGAGGCAGTGAATCCAAGGTACCTCTATACACTCCTGATTTCTTCTATGGGACCAGGCAACTAATAGGTAGGTTTTGCAGAATCCAAGTTTGATATATCTAACCTGAGAGTTTTACTACAGTAACTTCTGTGTTCAGAACTTTTAAAATTACCTCCTTTTGAGAATCCTTGCAAGGTTGTTACTGCTTTGGTAGGTAGTTAAATTGCTAAGATGTTATACCTATGTGCAAGCTCTTCTTTGGACTGTTACACCTGTTGGCGTAAGGGTGGAGAGAGGAAATGGCAGAGACAGGGTGTGTGTGACACGGAGTGCCGTACAGCCTGTGTGCCTCACAAAATGTACGCAAATTTAATGGAAGTGGCACGTGTCTAGAGAGTTGGAAGTGCTTTATTTCCTCCCCCCCCCAAGAATGATCCAAAAAAACCCTCCAGCTTTTCAGGTTACCTAATTATGCTTCAAGTGCAAGCTGGCTATGTGGTAGTTCAAAACCTGTGTATTTAGGGAGATTGGTCTATGCCTGATATACTGTAGAGTTGTTTGGCTTTTCTTGCCCTTTTGTTATGCTGCGGTGTTTTATCATCGTGCAGGTATTAACTTTTATTATACGGCTAGGAATGTTGAGCTGTTGAGTCATTTTTCTCTTTTATTTAAAAATTTTCAAAGATTCTCCTTAAGTATGAGATGCATGTTGGGTTTTGCTTTCTGTTTGTCTCCCCCAGTTTGCCCTGTATGTTTTTACTCTGTCGTAAGGAAGAAGAAATCTCTTTACATGTCTTTCATTATTTGTAAAAGTACACTTGACATAACAATGCAAAGAATTCCTTCCAGAATTTCTTGAGGAAGTCTGAGTGTGGCTCACAGCCCCGAATTCGACCCCACAAGAAGAGACTTCTTGGGAGTCGGGGTGAAGCTGGCTGTGCAGTGTCGGACTGAGAGCAGAGCTCTGTGCAGGCAAAGGGAGCTGGCATGCCCTCCCAGCTGGCAGGGGCCAGGCGGCGACAAGCAAATGCCCTGAGCCCTGCCGGGAGCGGGGCCTGCCTGGTGAGGCAGCATGGCTTTGGGATCGCAGTTTGGGGTTGTGAAAGGAGAACCTCAGCTGAGCAAGCGGAACGTGCTGTATTTCCAAAACAGCAAGTCTATCTCTTGCCTGCTTCTGAAGGAGAAGGCCTAACTGTGCTTATGTGTTAGTGCAGAGGGCAGATAGTTCCTCTGTCATACAGTTCAGTGTTTGTATTTTGTTTTTGTGCGAACATTTCTCCTGTTTCCTCTATCCCCTCAACTCGACCACCCATATTTTGCAGCATGGTGACAGACAACTGCCCCCCCCCCCCCCCCC
>Ga0181612_100268_pt1 | contig 19488 bp, 6 predicted proteins | sample HoacroProtozoa21_FD_119630 | JGI IMG/M metagenome (GOLD analysis project Ga0181612, IMG submission 119630) | Hoatzin crop microbial communities from Cojedes, Venezuel. Combined Assembly of Gp0051906, Gp0051904, Gp0051908 | reverse complement strand
GTGTAGATGTGGTGCTTAGGGACATGGTTTAGTGGTGGACTTGGTAGTGTTAGGTAATGGTTGGACTTGATGATCATAAAGGTCTTTTTGAATCTAAAGGATTCTATGAATTTTCATTCAGTTTTGTAAATGTTGCTGCACTGTCCCCAGCACTGCATGACAGTGAGGGAGAACCAGCCAGTACTCTTAACTGTTGTTTAAAAGCAGTATTTGTAGAGGTGTGTTTTTTCAGGAGATTCTCATTGTGGTGGTTTTGCTTTCTGAATTACTGATGTAGGTGTTTCATACAATCTTGGTGAGAAAAAATAAATTACGCAATTACATTTGAAAAAACAATTTACAGTGTGGCCTGTAGGTGCTGGGACTGGCCGTCATATTCATCAGAATAAGAGAAGGTATGTTCAGTGCAACTCCTTACTATAGTCATAGTTACGGCAGTCTCAAGCATAATTGTCTTCTCTATAATAGTTTAAAACCCATTGGTAGGTCTGCTAGTTGCTTGCTTATATTCTCAGCTCATTCTATTAAGCTTGTTTAAAGTAGAATTGAATAATATTTAAAAGTGACTGGAAGATCTCTTAGCTAGCTTGTATACCAAGTCAGGTGAAAGAAAGTGTTTTGTGATGAGATCAAGGAGAGTTGTGTAGTTTGTGGTGACTTGGTGCAAGCAAGCATGCATCTATTAAAGGATCATATTATGACATAGAACTTAAATTTAGATTTTTCTGTATGTGGTAATGTTCCTTTATCACTTAGTAATCTTTTACGTTTACTGACAAATAGCAAGCATATTGTTTCTATTCTGCTATCTTGTTCTTGCTCTTGAAATTTTTTATGTCTGCCTATTAGCAGAATTGATAAAAAGTAGTTTTCATAAAGGAAAGTTTTCCTTGATTACTGATTAATAAACCCACTGAGGATTGTTCTTCAGTGAACAACGCAAGAGTAAAAAAAAAATTCCTAAATTGTTTTTGATGTCTGACATAGAGACAAGGATTACAAAATACAACTTTTCATCAGTGGTAATTTATTTCCTGCAAACAGCTTGCCTTAGACAAAGTGAAAGATGAGATTTGTCTTTTCACGGGGTCAAGCAATTCTTCAGTGACTTCACTAAAAACACTGAACAGTGAACTCTCAAATCCAAAAAGAAACTGGAATTGTAATTAAATGAAAAAAAAAGTTGTTACTGTCAGATGGATTCCAGCAAAATCAAGATGAACTTCATAAGATTGCAGTAGTTGTTTTATCACATGATGAAAGAAGATTGCTTTAAGAACACACAGGAAACAACTGTATTGAATGAGGGTAAGACAGTGGATTGATGCTAAGATAAGGATATCTGTTGGCATGTTTTGTCCAATATCACAGTGTTGGCATTCCTCCTTTTTTAGTGTTGAGGATAACAAAGAGGATGAAAAAATGGCTGATCTCCTGTCAGATTTCCAGCAGCAGTTGACTCTTCAGGAATCGTCAGTCAAACTTTGTCAGCCTGAGGTTGATGTCAGCCAGACTCATATCTCAGGTATGAATTAAGATACACTGTAAGAGTTCAGAGGCAGAATTTGCAGACATTTTTCACTCTATTGAAACTTTTGTCTCATTCATTCTAGAGCCACCTTCAAGGAAATGTACACAGTATGTCTCTATTTACTTTTATAGTTAGATGTAAAGGAAAAAAAGATCGTCGACTAGCTAAACAGATCTTTTTCTCGTACATGATTTTGCTTTTAATCGCACAAGGTTTTCCATGTAGTACCACTGCTAAGAATTTTTCAGGATCAGAGCCATACTTAAAAGTAGCAACTTCTAGGAACAGAGTTGCTGAAGTAAGTGTATTTGTTTTCCTTCCAATTCATGTCTGAAAAAGTGAAATGTGAGCTTTTTTGGTTTGGTTTGCAAATATTTATTACACTTCTTAAGTGCACATATGAGACAATTGTTCTGTGAAGAATATGCATTTTTCTATTTCCTGTTTTTATCTGATTCAGATTTTTACAACAAATATGTTTTCAGGTTCATAGTGTATCTGGAAAGGCTTTGGAAGGTTGATGATGTTCAGTGGTTCAGTTCTAGGACAGTCATCCTGAGACTTCTTACAAGATCTAAATTGTAGGAAGTGTACATAAGCTATGAACTCTCCCAAAATCAGATGCGTGTGTTTTGCATCCTGAATTATCAGTTGCTCTTGGAAATCTCGGCCTGATCTCTTCTCTTCTGCTCAAGGGAGGAAAATAAAGTAAATGTAGCAAGCTGTTCAAGTCAAAACATAAAGAAAACAGGATTTTAATTTTTTTTTAAATTTATTTTAACAACTGTGGCATTGTACACTTGAGAAAGCATGTTTTCTTTTTATGCCAATAAAGTCAAGATGTAGACATTACTATAAAATGATCTCAGGAGTTGCCTCTCTTGAGCAGCAATGTTAGTCTCTTTCTAGTTTTATTTTCTGCCTTCCTGCCAATCCTGTGTTACAGTATCTTGTTTACTGACTCTTTCATAGCAGAGTGAAAACAACATGTTAAAATTGTGATGTCTGCTTCAGAAGTTAGTAGGCTGGAAAGGATCCGTCTTGGTCATCACAGTAGTACAATAGTTGCAGACCTCAGCCGCCTGAGGAAAACTGAAACAATGAGAAGCGACAGATTTGGCTAAATTGATTTCCTGTGTTCCGTTTTACGTTTTATTGGCATTCATAATCATAGAATACTGGTTATCCCTTAGTACAGGACAGGATCAGACCTCTGCTGTGTAACTGACATACTGAATAGATTTACTTCCTTTCCCTAGGATATGAGCAATTTTTCATAGTAGTTTGTTTTTTTTTCTTTTACACAAGTATGGCTTAGGACCAAGATAGCGTTCTTCACCAGTGATATTGTAATATTTTTCCTACAGAGTCTGTGCAGTGTTTGAAGTAAAGTGTCTTAACAATCCCTAGTTTACTAGAAACCTAGAAACATGGATGATGAGAGATAATCAAAGGCTTTGACTGACAGGTGACTATTGGAATGGAAGATGTGTACCTGTTAGCACTAGTAGCAGATCTTTAAACCTTTATATCTCCCATTCTCTGAGACACTAAGAGTTCACATAGCAAAGAGCTCCTAAATTGCCAGAGACTGTTTTGTACCTTATAGCAATAAATGCATCTGCACAACTTTTCTTTGTACTGGAAAATTAATTTAATGGTTGCAAATACAGGCAATAGAGCAAATTTATGACTTCTCAATAAAAAGACATAGAATTGAGTCAGATTCATGAAATAATGTGTGTCAAATGAGTACAGAAACCCAATGACACGTATGTACTTTTTATCATGTTAGTGTTCTGAAATATGAAACTGAAGTGTCATCAAATTTTATAGCAAAAACAGCCTCGTTGGGTTTGTGGGAGTGCAGCAACGCAGTTTTTTTAAGCAGCATTTTTTTTTACTAAAAGTCAAAATTCTGTTAAATTGCAGTCTCTGCCGTGGCATTTACAGCGCGTTACTGTTTATTGTACCTTTGTGCTGCTCAGCTATTTTCTCCATTTAATTTCAAAACAGTTGTACAAAGTAAAATGATCAAGTTTTATGTGCATGTGGTGGTACAGTTCAAGCCATAGGCTCTGGAAAGCAGCAGTAGTTGCAAATGAAGGAGGTATAACTCCTGGTGCTGTAGGATTAGTAAACAAGATTATACACAACTGAAACAACAGAGGAAACTTAGGGAGGCAGAAAGTTATTAGAAAGAATTTTGGCTTAATTTCCCGGGGCTTTCTCGATGAACCTTTAATGCTAGGAAAATTATTACATGATCTTGTGCAGCTTTGATGAGGATTCTGTCATTATCTTGTGTTACATTTGAAAAAGTCTTTCAACACAACAGTGCTGTGTGATGCATTTTTCAGTCACTGGATCTGTACCACAAAATACAGAGTGATGTCGTATCAATTTTGTAGTGGATAGATTGTTCTTAGGACCTCCTATCCAATACTGAACTTGACCTGAGCTTATTTAGCTTGTCAGGCAAAAACAGTATGCTTTGAGGTAATGTTATGCACTAGGACAGTTTGAAGAAAATACTGCTTCTCTTGCTCTGTGAGCGTGCAATGTATATGTTGAATTTTGGTAGAACAGTTGTGGATATTTGTAGTCTAAAACTATGTTTTATGCTGTTGTCTTAGCATAATGCACTTTCAATCCATGATTTTTGTTCTTTTGTTGTGTGACTATTTTTAATATATACTGACTTTTTAAATTAAAGATTTATTTTTTTTTCCTGGCATCTGGCTGCAATGTGAAAAACTCGGATTTTTTATGGATAGTCAGAACTTCAGTAATGGTCAAATGTGGAATTGTAGGTAAGCTATTGATTTACAGGTTACCATCTAACAAGGATTTCTTTTCTCTTTGCAGCGTTGCCTATGGAAGTACTAATGTACATTTTCCGATGGGTGGTTTCGAGTGACTTGGACCTAAGATCATTAGAGCAATTATCTCTTGTTTGTCGAGGATTTTACATTTGCGCCAGGTATTATACATAAAGAGTGAAGCTTCTCTCTGCTCTAAGGAAGAAAAAAGAGCTTTTTTACTCTCAAGCATATGTAAACAGTATGTAGAGGTGGTCATAAATCCATAGAGCAAAATTGCCTGTGTTGGAAAGGTGGGGTTGGTGGGGTTTTTTTGTTTATTTTTAAGCTGCTAAATCGTACGTGCAGGACTGTGTCCTGCTTTTTCTACCCGTGACAATTTTCATGCTACGCTCCTCACGGTGTGAATCAGCTTTTGAATACACCACTGAATAGTATGTTAGATAGATGACTTCACTGAAATAAAAAATGTTGCTGATCTTACTTGCTTTACCTTGTTTGAAAGTCAGAGTTGGAAGGTCTCCAAAATAATGTCTGGTACGTTGTCATCCTCATACAGCCACCCAGAGAAATGCCAGGCTGCTGCAATGTTGTTGTCCTGTACTTGGCTGAATATTGCACTATGTTCTTGAATTCCACTGGGAGGAGGAAGTGGCTTTCAAACACTCCAGGATTAAGTAAATTAGTGAATGGTTTTAAATTATGAGCTGTTGTTGTTCAAGAAAACTTCTTGCAGTTGCATCCAGACTAAATAATGGAGTGTGTTACATTGATACAAAAAAGCTAAACAAGGTTTGCAGGAAAGTTACAGGGTTTGTTTTTTTCTAATTTTCACTAGAGATCCTGAAATCTGGCATCAGGTCTGTTTGAAAATATGGGGCAGGAGCTGCAATAAACTTGTTCCATATGCCTCTTGGAGGGAAATGTTTTTGGAAAGGCCTCGTGTTCGTTTTGATGGTAAGGTGTACTTTTGGAAATAGTTTTGGGTTTTTTACTGCATGTGACCATAACAGAAGCAATCAGGTTGGTTTGATGTTTATGACATTGTTGTTAGACCTAACCTGAATCTGTTTGGGCTTTCGAATCTGTAGAATATCTGTAAAGAGGAGGCAATGGTGCAAGGGATGAAAATAAAAGCTTTCATGTATTTAACAAAAGTAAACCCAAATGTTGTAGATTATTGGGGTTTTTAATCTGAAATATTTTATGTACTTGATTTTGTTCATCTACTTGTATCTTCCTCTCCTGTAGGTGTATATATCAGCAAGACAAAATACATACGTCAAGGAGAACAATCTCTTGATGGTTTCTATAGAGCGTGGCACCAAGTGGAATATTACAGGTAGAACTGTAGTACAATGAGTGAGTGAAATGTTTCTCTCTCTTAAGTTCTTTAAATCCAGCTCTTGATATCACAAACATTGATATCACAAACATTGATATCACAAACATTGATATCACAAACATTAATCATCCTGTAAAACTCAATGGAACTACTACAGTGTGTCAAGCTGTGTATATTTTTTGAGAATAGGTCTTAAGAAATAGAATTTATTGTGATAATTAGAGGTGGTCTTAGAAACACATTTCATCTTCAGTTATACCATGTCTTGTGTGTAAAACTCGAACAGTAACAACAGTAATACTTGTCCGCAGATTTCTTTCCCCAAATCACTTCTGCTTTTCGTTTCTGATACAGTAATTGTTTTCAGCAAATGGAAAACAAGTGATCATACAAGAATTGTCTTTTAACTTACTTGTAACCAATTGTATATAATCAAGAGGCTGGGCTTTTTCAGCTTGCTGTAAATACCTTGCCATCTGTTTCCTCCACGTGTTTTTCTGCTGTCGCTCTTCCCAGCATTTATTGTTCCTTTCTGCTGTCACTTCTGAGGCTGGAAACTGTTAATAGGAATCATTGAATCTCATGGCTATTTCTATAGTCTCACAAACATCAGCACAGTATCTGAGTACTGTAAAAATTCATCAGATCCCAGAACCTGAAAAATTCCATGTGACATTGTCCATTCTGTACTGATACTGTAGTTAGGATTTTATTGGATTTGTCTCAGTCGATGCTAGGAGAGGAGAACCTTAGCTGAGGTCAGTTTTGATTCCAGGGTAGCCTTCTTCCTTTGATTAGAAGTGACAAAACTCTTGAACTTCTGCCCTCCTTCGTAAGTCTTCATAACTTTGGTCTTTTAATCTTCAGAACTCTCTTTTGATTTCTGATCTGTCTTTTTCTCCTATATCATGTGTGATGAAATGTGTTTTCAAATCCTATTACCTATGAAGTTCTATGTCCTTCTGGGAAACACCCTATGATTTAAAACAAAAAAAAGCGCAACAGAAAAAAGGATGTGTTTTCTAGGTTTGTGTTGTGTAATTATATTTTTGCAGGTATTTGAGATTCTTTCCAGATGGTCAAGTGATGATGCTAACAACTCCTGAAGATCCTCCATCTATAGTTCCTCGCTTACGGACTAAAAATACAAGGTTATTGAAATACAATATTTGGCTCTACAGTTTTCAGCTCACTTTTACCTGGCAGTTTCTATTTACTTCTCTCTCAGATTCTATATCCTGGCTTAGAGTAAAAATACAATTTTATTTATATTGTTACAGATGTTTATGTAGTTCTCTTCTGAGAACTACAAAAAGTTTTGGTCTTTATGCAAAGATATCTTCATTGTAAGGTCCTGATATTGTAATTAGACTTCCTGTGCAGGTACGTGATTTTAAACTTTTAAAGGAAGTAGATGGAAGAACACATGCTATTAGCTTGGTGGTTTTAGAATCCTTTTAAAGATACTATTTTCTTACTGACCACTTTGTCACATTTCCTTAGCGGTTTGAAGGAAAGTGTAGATTTTGGTGGGATATGGCTAAATTACTGCTTGATTTCTTTTTGATGCTTGCAGAAACTTGTTAAAAACATAGAAAAACATTTGCGACCTCAGAACAAGTTTGAGCTGCTCACCAGAAGTCTGAAAATGTTTAGCAGGCGGCTAGGTAGAACTGACAGACTTATCTTTACTGCCCTATGTGGGAAAATCAAAAGCAACCTTCCAAAATGTTTTCATCATTTCGTATCATCAGTGAGCCTGGTAGTTTACTAAATGGAAATAAAAAATAGTTTCCTTGATTATGATATGCAGTCAGTCTTCTTTTTGTTGCTGATATTTGTATTATAAGTACATCACTCTTTTGAGACAGAGAAAATTTTTATGTCCTTCCTTGACGCTATCGTCCTCTTCACCTTCCAGAACGGATGCAATCTTGCTTGGCCATTATCGCCTTTCCCAGGAAACAGACAATCAAACCAAAGTATTTGCTGTAATAATGAAGAAAAAGGAAGAGGTAGGCAGCAGAACAGAACAGAGGAAAAATTAGTTTAAGGAGGGCGTTTTTTAGTAAGTGTTATCTGAGACTGAGTATTTTAAGCCACCTGAAGATTTGCATTACACCACAGGATTAAAAAATTAATTCAATTTTTTATATGGTTTAAAAATAAAATAAAAATAAGCATGGTTATTTATCTTACCTTTTTTACCCGAATCTGTAATAATCTTTTTATTAAGACAGATAAATGTCTGGTTCACATTTGACAAGTGGTTCTCCCCCTTAGGCTTAATTGCTGTGTGTGGTGCCATTAGGTTGTTAGTTACTGTTGTTAACAAACGGAAGGGAAGGATGAAGAGGTCATTTTCTGAGATCAGTTTTGACTGTTTGCATAAATAAGCAGCATTCGGTAGTTGAACTCTGAATGACTTGGTCAACTTACATCACAAAGTTTTCTGATGGATGAAGTGTCTGTCAAGAGAAACTTGCGACGAGTTAGGGGTGTTACATTACTTTACAGTGAGTTTGCATAGTTTGGGTGGCATCCTCCACGCTTATCTTACATCAGTTTAGATGTTAATTATGAAAGAAGTTTTCACAGAAAGTATTTTCAAGGAATACCAGTACTTGCTTTTAAATCTGAGAGTTTAACAGTCTGTCCTCACAGTTACTTAGGCCTCAGGATAAACAGTTGCACGATGTGTTCGTTGTAGGTCACGAAACTTCTTTTCTCTTTGTACAGAAACCAATTGACTACCACAAGTACCGGTATTTCCGCCGTGTCCCTGCACAGGAAACAGACCACAGTTTTCATGTCGGACTGCAGCTGTGCTCCAGTGGGCGCCAGACGTTCAACAAACTGGTCTGGATACATCATTCTTGTCACATCACTTACAAGTAAGTAAATGGGGGATAACATCAGAGAAGGATCCCTAACTGTAGAAACGCAGGTGACGCAGGTAACTCGTCCAGTACGAAGTACAGAAGGTGTAAGGATGGAGAGACTTACAGGGCCTTAACAAAATGTCCTGAAAACAGTAACTCGTCCTGATTTGATATGTTGTAATGAACTTTTACCTTAACAAATCCCAAGATTTTAGTAATTTTTTATAATGGTGTGGGAAATATCCTAAGTAGTAGAATAGCAATATTTTAGCCATTTAAAGGATTTATGCACAGTGTTTGCATGATTTCAGAGCTGAATCAGGGTTAAGTGCCTTAGTGCGGTGCTAGTAAAGGGGTGTGGAAAACAGATATTCATTAAGGTGTATTTCTTTTCCTCTGTGGACGTGCAAGCTAGAAATGTCTGCATCCCTCGTGTGAGAACTGTAACGCTTACAGGCTGTGTAATGCAGCAGTGTGAAATATGGGCATGTGACCAGTTGTTCCAATCACGAGCCAAGCAAGAGCCGTGGCCACCGTTCTTGCACCTGACACTCCAAATTACTGGCAGGTTGGCTGTCCAGATGCTTGATGTTGGTATTTAGGGTGGATTTAGGCCTTGTCTTCCAGTCTTCTTAATCTCTATAGTCAAGTGTTTTTATAGGGACATATCTCAGCTATTGAGCTGTAAGTATAGAAAATCCAGGCAGTAAACTACTGGTCCTTGGGAGTACAGGTAAATTCCATAAATAGAAAAATTGCTTTTCTAAAAACAAATATTTTCATACCTAATTTATGAAGAAGTGGTAATATCACAGATGTTCTTTTCAGCATGACTTTTCTGTGCTGCTCAGGTTCTGCTGTACCTGTCAGTATGGTGGTGTCCTATTGAAATTAGAATAAAGATGAGTAGAAAATACCACTAGGAGGATGTGTTCTTTTTGTCACTGGTGTTAAAGTTTTGTAAACTTTCAAGTTTTTCAGTCACTCTGTATTCTAAATTCAGGGTTCTAAGTGAAACAATGAAAGAGGATTTTTTACGTCAATATTAATATGGTGACTTGAGTGACATCCTGCGCTGTGTCAAGTCTTGGAGCTAAATGATAAGAATGGAAGGGGAAATGGGTTTCTTTGGCATTAAAATAGAAGTGTATTCTATACAGTGTGATTTGGCCAACATTCCAATGCTTTCAGAACGAGGCGGTAGGAAAGATGATTACATTCCAGCTGTAGTTTGGTGCACACACTGTACTGTGGAACTGGACTGATTTATTGAGTGACTTAAACAGCAACTTATGTCTGATTTAACTTTTACAATACTCTTTGCAGATCAACTGGTGAGACAGCTGTTACTACTTTCGACATTGACAAAATGTACACCCCTTTGTTCTTTGCACGAGTGAAGAGTTTTACTGCATTCTCAGAAAAGCCGCTCTAGGAAACACCTTTTCCTCTCGCAACTCTTGCATGAATAAAAGGTTGTAGCTAATGAGCACTTAAGTTATAAATGTGTATATATTTGGAACATTTTAAAATTCTGGGTGATTTTTTGAAGGCAGTATGTTCTGTTTGGTTACAGATGGCTGGGGTTTGGTTTTGAGATCAAGCTTATGAGTATTAAACACCTTTACTTTGTGACAAGAATTTGATAACAAAGTTTTGTTGTTTGTTTTGTTGGGTTTTTTTAAAATGGATTTTATAAATCGGTCTGCTTAAAATGTGAGTCTTCATCTGCCTGGACACTGGTTTGTCCAAAAGGAGTTGTTATAGGAAAGTCTCACTGTCCATGGGACAGTGTGTGTGGTGTCTGGCGAAGACATGAAATGTGAAGGGGAGAAAGTTGTCTTGTATCTGTTTAACTGTGTGACTTATTATAAGAACTTCAAATAAATGTTTTCTTTAAACTTACTTTGTTTGCCTTTAAGATCTGGCATTTTGTCAACATCAACCTTAAGAAAAAACAATGAAGGGCAAGCAAGTACGAAGTACGAAATTTAACCGCAGAGGTACATCCCCACCAATGCAGTGATGTCAGTTGGTCATAAATGTCATTTGATCTCGGTAGGCAGTCAGTGGAGCCTGCCTTCTCGGCGGGACGGGCGTGAAGGGGAGACGGATACGGGCAGTGGGTTGTGGTGTAGGATGAGTTTGCAGGGCGCGTGGCTCTGCTTGGGCAGCGTCGCAGTGCAGTGGTGAAACGCTGGTGTGCACCGCTTGTGCATCGGCCAGGTCTGAATGCACAGGTGAGCAGGGCTCGCTTGGACCTGATTGTAACGTGTTATAACCCCTCGTCCAACCTCGCTGCAGATGCTGTAAACCCTTTGAGCATTTGTTGTGCTAAGATAGTTTTGAGGCTGCTGTAGATGTGCAGGTGCTGTGTACCGCTAATGATGAACTGTACCCTGAGGTTCGGTGCAGGTACTGTACGCTGCTTCTCCTGCTTATATCGCTTGGGGGTGTAGTGCAGACACTGTAATGCTGCTTATTATGTATGTATCTTGGATTCTGAAAGAACTGAAGCTTTTTAGTGTAGTTTTTTAAAGCCATTTTGCATAATTCACCTTTGAACATCTCATTTCAAAATACTGACCTGGACTTGAGGACTAAAATGTGAAAGCTGTGGAAACAACTATACTTGTTCCATAATTTATAAAGTGTATCTTTGCAAGGAGCTACATGATTAAAAATACATCAATAAATCATTATTTTGAACATGCAATCACTTGCAGTTTCTTATTTTGCCAAGAAATCATTATTTCCATACAGTTAAAGATGATTAGTTAGGAGTTACTATACATAAACTACATGCTAGGGAAGACTGACAGGTAGAATTAATCTCTAAATGACATTTTATTATACTGCTTACAGGTTGCCTGACAATACTCAAGAAGCTTTCAGGTGCATGAGTTCTGAATAAGGATGTGTGTATCTGAAACTTTGTGCTTTTTCTAGCTGGTCTAACAAGACTCTGCTACAGCCCTTCCTTGGCCTGTGTCCGTAGACTGCAGTTGCACCGTTACTTCAGACAACAGAACATTTAATGAGGAGTGTATTGTGTTCTCCTTGCCAATGGGAAAAAATGACTGCTTAGAATATCAGCTTCGTGTTTTGAAATACTGCCAAGTTTGTAAACAGGGAAGGATGTTATTTACCTACACGTTTGTTGAGGGTGCAAGATAAAGATCCAATTCTGCCTGCTGAGAAATGTCAGACGTTTTTGTCACAAGAATCAGAAGATGATACTGATTATTTGTTTAGGTGTAGTTTTGTCCAGGAACCAAGCTGGATGTAATAGAAGAGTCTTTCAATTTAAAGCTCTTTTCGTACCAGGACTTACCTTCTTCTTCTGAGCTGTTGTTTTTTCTTGCCTTGGCCATGTGTTTGAAATATGCTCTGGATGTAAAGGAAACGCTAGCTAATATCCAGTTATAAATTGAGATGTTGATTTAACAGAAGTCTCAGGCAATGGTGATATGAAATATTCCTGCACCAAGAAAACTGTGTGAGCCTTCTATCTGTGAGACAGAGCTGTAATTATATTCTTCTTCCTCTGCATTTAGCGGTATGAGAATGTCGAGCTAGTTTTGTCTTTTGGAATGGTTTATCAGCAGATGCTATTACCGTCTGTTGATGTGCAGCTATTAAAATAGTATTTTTCTCAGCAGAGCTGGGTGACTAGTTGCTCTTCCTTCATTCTGTCTAGTGATTTTCAATAGCCGAAGGCTTTAATTGCTAGAGGCTTTATGTTCTTATAATTTAGTTTTATTGTCCTTTTAATTACCACATAAAGACATTAGTATAACTAGTTTACTGCTGGGAAATAGACGTTTATTAATTATATTAGTAACCTGAATAAAAGAATAAGGTATACACCTATGCAGTCCGTTTTCCCCGCGAGTTTCTTGTATGTGTTGAGACAAGTTCACTTACAAAAGTGGAAGAAGGGCTACAAGAAGTGACAGAAACATGGTTCTCGGAGCTGTAGGTCTTTTTTATGCACTGGAGTAAAGACAGCAGAGTGGACAGTTTTGTGGAGAGAAGGTGCTCAGATGATCAGATGTTACCCTGATTTGACTCAGTCTAATTGAGATCAGCACCAGTCAAACCTTTGTGTGCAATGCTGGGCTGTAGGTGAGGGGAGGAAGCAGGGGCGGTGTGATTCAGCGCTCCAAGTGAAGGACCGGCAGCAGACACTTTCCAACTGCTGAATTCAGCTCATGGTTCACTTGGGAACTGTGAGCCAGGCTGGTCAGAATTTCAAAAACATGGTGTTTACACAGGGGTTTTTGTTTAAAGAAAGTAAACAATAGAGTCCGTTTTGAATTTTTTAATCCAAGAAAATTCCCCTGGAAGGTGTGCCAGTGTATTTGGAAACTTTTGTCGACGTGAAAATGGCTGAACTATTGAGGTGCTTTTCTGTTTTGTCTTTTCTACTGTCCGAGGTAAGAAAAATGTAAAATCTTACATACATTTGCAAAACAGTCTAGATTTCAGAAATTAATGTTACATATGTTCTTTAGCATTAAAAGCACCTATAAAGAAATCAAAGACTTCCATTTTGTAGTCACTCAGTCTGGATTCAAGCTTTGTCCTGTATGCTAAAACTAGCAGTTTTCTTATTAAAATGACTTGCGTAATTGTTTGCTTGAAAGAAACAGTTGGTGCTTTGCCTGTACCTCTGTCTTGTCCAGAGTACAGGCAAAGGTTCCTGAGTCCTTAAAATAATTCTTAAAACCACATAGTCCTAGATAACGTTGGCTGAAACAAAGGATGTGGAAGAGACAGAGTCTGTTACTGAATGGAGCTTTTGGGGATGTGTAAAAGTGGCGTTTTCTCTCAGCTAAAACTGCTTTCAGCTCTGGTAGTGTAGCCCATTTGAAAGGGTCCAGGTGCACCACGCTGACGTGTACCTACCATTCAAGGCAGTAAGAGACAGGTGTTAAAATTACAGTATAGTGTGATTTTATGGAACAGATATTCAGAGTATGAATAGAAAAAGGAATCATGAAACATGGCTGCTTCTGAAGACAATATTCCTGCATCTTTTAGGACTGACAGCCTTCCTGCCTTGGCAGCTGGAGGTATTCTGACATCTTTTGAAGAAGTCTGTAGCACATTTATTAATTTAGCCTCAGAATCGTCTGTGAGAAATAAATAGCTGGATGTGGTGCAGAGCTAAAAAAAGTAAGACTAGTAAATCCTGACAAATCAAATTATTCTTTAACGTGGAAAGCCAAAATGAGTAGGCATTTTTGCCACGCATTTTATTTCTGAATGGATGAATTTTCCTTGGAAAAGACACCTGCGAGCACTGTGACCTCTACATGTTTCCATGCTAAATTTACACCCAAAGTAAATTTCTTTTCATTAAATCTACTTTCATAAGGGTAAGAGATGGCTAAGGTTGCTAAAACAGAAGGTCTGCCTGGTTTAGTTTGCAAACTTTGTTTGTTTTGGCAACGGAATTTGCTGGATTGGTTCCCCTCCCCCGTGCCCAAAGTAGCGCTACCCCAACAGGTTGTTGCAGCTTGGTGATGAACAGGAGCTTTGGGATGCGCTTCCTGACGCGCCTTTATGGTACCAGTGCACAACGCTGCTGATCTGCCGTTAGGTGGCACGCCACAGTTTGAAGTTTCTATGGTACTTAATAAACTAAGTGTATGTATTTTTCCCTACAGCCTATTTAAAATTTGAGAACATTCCAGGAAAAATAGAGAAAACGCAACAAGCAGTAGTTTAACATTACATTTGGCCTGCCAAGCCTTCAGCTCCTTAGGTTTCTGCACTAGTAAGATGTCCACGATAACACAACTGAATGGGAATAAACAAACGCTGGTTCTAAAAAGGATTTTAAGATTGGAGCCTTCAGCCCTGAGTTGGCTTCCTAGACCCCAGGAGGACGGCCTCCAAATGGAATCTGAAGCAGCCAATGTGCAAAGCAGGAACATCCTTACGTGACGAAGGATGATCACAGTATCACAGAATGGTCGGGGTTGGAAGGGACCTCTGTGGGTCATCCAGTCCAACCCTCCTGCCGAAGCAGGGTCACCTACAGTAGGTTGTAGAGGACTAAGAGATGTGTTAGAGAAAAAGAAGCAAGGAGGCTCAAAAGCCGGAGCACAGGGGAGGATGGGAAGACAACGAGGGTGTTACTTATCCATTGCTGTCATTATGAAACTTGCTGTCAAATGGCAGGCTAAGATGGAGACTGGGCTTTCATCGCTCTTACAGCTGCTTTAGATCAAAGGGTGAGGAAATAGGCTGGTACTTTTGTGTGTGGTATTACGGAGCGTTGTGTGTAGCGTCCAGGCAGTCCCCCATCTCTGGTGTCCCAGGAAGGGTACGCAGCCGCTCTGCTTGGTGAGCACAGGACCTCTGCAAGGAAGAGCTTTCACCCTGATGGTTTTTTTTCTTGATCAAGTTGATTTTCTTTTGAGGAAATAGACCTTTTTTTTTTTTTTTTCTCCCCAGTGGCAGATTAGCCGCTGGTGGACAGACCTCTTCCTGGGCTCTTTCTTTACAAGGTTTGGGTCTGGTGCAATTCCACAACCGAGAGGCTCAGGGAAACACAAGCAAAACGAATTTACAAAAGTTGGAGGAAAGGAACTGAAACTGCTTGGGAAGGTCTTTCCTGATACAGCTGCAGGAGTTCATTGCCACAAGAGGGTGCTTGCAAGCTCATCGCTGGCTGTGTCTCTTCAGAGAACTCCACAGTGAAAAGGCACTGGAGCCTTTGAAGTGTTGTTTATAGAAAAGACAAATTAGATGCAATGATAAATTATGACAGAGTAGAAGGTTGTACATTTATCTTTTAGCCAGTGTCAAATTGAAAGTTATTGCTTACAAAGATTTTGTGAGTCATTACTTTTGGAGAGGTCTCCTGAAAAAACCTGTGCATTCACTCTGTTTAGCCTCTTGCAACAGATCTAAGCTCCAGTCAGCCTGTGTCTGACAGAACATAACAGAAGGGAAAATGTATCTATTAAACGCGTAGAGAGGAGCTGAATCATATGTCTTAAAGCCAAGGGAAGTACTTTTGTCAAAGTTATGTCAGTGCACAAAATGCATTTCACAGGGCTTCTGAGCGCACCTACAAAATATATTTTTAAAATGCTGCAAACTCTCCTTTTTATCTTAAATGTGTGTGAAGATACGTATGTATTTAAAGACCAGCAGAGAAGCTAACAGTTGTGTCTGTCAGGCTCAGGACTTGGAGTTCAGATCTAAAGTGGTTTCTGAACGTTCCCAAAGGTCTGAAGTGGTGAGAGAGTGCACTGGATACAAGTCACACCAGGTTTGAGTTATGCTGTTAGGTGATCCACCTTTGACTGTCCTTTTGTTTAGCTCTTAGGGGGTTTGGCTTTCTGAAAGAAAAAAAAAATCAGTGATAGAATTGCTAGGAAGACTATTATTGTAACATCGGATTTGGAAGTAATCTGGCAATCAAGAGATGCTCCAAAATATTTTCCATATAATTATTTCCACAAAAGGTACATTTTGATCCTTCTTACAAACTCGTTTTCTTTCAGTGGTTCCCAAACCCACTGCAGCTTTGCGCAGCAGTTGGCCGGAGCAGCAGGCGCTCCCGGCCTCGTATACTCACAGGAGGAAGAAGTCAGCACTTCGCTGTTGTACATCTGTCACTAGCTGGAAACCTGTGTTCCGAGTAAAGCATAAGAACGTGCTGTTCATTTAAGGATCTGGAAATACATTATCCTTGTTCACAGGATGGTTCACGTCCCTTGGAAGCCTTGTGAGACGTTGCATAGCAAGCCAGTGAAAGACAAATAAATGAAATTAAAATCCACTCACCATTCGTTGGGGCAGGATCCTGACGTCGGTGGGAGTCTGTCACGTTGCCTCCCCCAGCCCTCTGCAGTTAATGCTTTGGATTGCTGGTGTTTAGCGCACCTTAAGGTGCAGACATGGGATTTGTGGTAGAAATGCCTTCTGGGTTTCCATCAGGATCCCCCCATTAAAGTTCAGTACATCATCTACATTGTTTTACGAAGGCAGACCTCTCATTTCTTTCATATAAATATCTCTTCCTTTTAAGCCAGAGAAGAGTGACCCACATCTAGCCTGGATCTTGAAAAACAGGCATAGCAAAAAGGGATGTATAAATTTGGCTGCTATGTATCATGTGTTATTACTGTCAACACTATCAAAACTTAGCACTAACATTTGACAGTATTAACACTGATTAGTATGTGCTATACAAACAGGAAAGCTAGGATTAGTAAGGCTGCATTATTTGTCAGGGATCATGACTACTTCGTAGTTGTATCCAACACGGCAGTCTAAATAAACTGAAAATATGAAAATTAACCTGATGAAAACCGTGTTCCTTATCCTACCGTCTACCCACAGTATTTTTGTCCTTTACAGTCAGGCACCCCCTAAGCAGAGCAGCGCACCTTTCCCCCAAAATGGTATCCTGGGCTGATTTCCCATATTATTGAATCCAGAGATATTGACCTTTTAACGTATGGAAAATGGCAATAAGCTTCACTAGGTGACCTGTCAGTTCATTTTAAGTATGTGTTATTTTAATTAAACAGTATTTCCTTAAAAATTCCTTACATATTACTTTTCTAAAACTATACCTTGTTTACTTCTGCTGTGACCAGATCCCTCACATACATTGCAAAGTTTAATTTTGGACTGACTGGACCACATCAAATGTCACTTTTTTCGGTTGTGGGAAAATGATCCCAGTTTCCTCTCTTTCCATATAAGCTTCTTCATTCTGCGTATTGCTTTGCTGCACAACAGTCTGCTGTCGCTAACAAAGGCAGTTCTCCTTCCTGAGGAAACCTCAGGCTGACGAGTACATTCCTAATACAGTCTTACCAGCTGTCACTGCAAAGTAATACATTATTTTAATAAAATTGATCTTGACATGAATGTGTATACCTGCTAACATCCTGAGCAATCATTTTTTACAATATACATGTATATTTCAGTGGAATTGCATTATGCTTCCTGACTCAAGCGCCTCAGTGCTAAAACATGTCTGAGCCAGCTGTAGCTGCTACGAGCCCTTGTCCATGCGTTCAGGTCTTCAGTTCTTTGTTTCCAGCCGCTGTTCGGAGAAGAAGGAACAATCAAAGGCTTTGCATGTGACAACACAAGTCCGGTTGCTACTGTTCTAATAGAAGTATCACCAAGTGTCATCGGAACTGGCAGTGAAACAGCAGGCAGTGCAGCCCAGGCCCTGCAGCGCAATGGACACCGTGCCCCTCGGCAGATGCGCTTTTGCAGGGCTGTGTCCGCTGCTGGGTGTAACCCTGAGTGCCCTCCGCTGCTGCCCTCCTCCTGCAGCGAAAGAGGTGGGCGAGAGGGTGTGATGCAGCGAGGAGCAACACAGCCCGTTCCTCCGGCGTTGGGGAGAGGAGGTGCCGGCGAGCGCTGGCTGTTGGTCAGGCTACAGAGTCGGAAAGCGCCTTCTGCGCTTCAGCAGCCCCCCAGCCCCTTGGGCACGGCGTGGTCCGGGGTGGTGCGAGCGGGGTGGGAGGTGGCAGCAGATGCCGCGGGTAAGGGAGCGTGAGGGAGAAGCATCCTCCTGAGGCTCCCGGAGCATCGCTCGGGGACGGGGTGCGGTGAAGGGCTCCTCAGCAACCAGGTGTTGTCTCACCCGGGGTTTGCCTCACGGGGAGATGAGGAGAACTCCCCACAAAAGGGAGGGAAAAAAGGATTGCTGTTTTTGGTGTAACGCTCCAGTTTTTCTCCTGTCGGGCTTCCCGTGGTTGCAGATGCAATCGTCTGACTCTTTGGTCATCCTCTCCCCACAGCTTCGGTGGAGGGAGCTGTGTCAAGAGGCAGCCAGAGGGCTGGCGCTGGGAGAGGAGGTCGGGCAGCGTGGGAGCTGGGGACGTGTTCCAGCCTCCTGTGGAACAGCGTGCAACCCCCAAGTCCCCATCAGCTCAAGGGTTTTGATTTCCTATTGAATTATTTGCTTTTATTATGTGGCTTGATATAAAAAAAAAAATAGAGAAGGGTTAATTCCTCATAAGCATCTCTCAGTATTGCCATATGATAAAAGGATTTGTTTCCTGTATATCCCACCCACTGGAATATCTCTGGCTACACGGCGTGTGTTTATTTGCCTTGTGTGTCCCTTATGGCCCTTGGCAGCAGCTTCCTGAGGATCCTGCCAGCTGCTCATGTCACCAGTGACACTGAAACCAATTCAGACAACGTACGTGTTAGTAAATAAGGAAAGTCACACGAATTTTGTTACCTTTTCCTCTTGTTTGATTTATTACACAAGTGGCACTGGTTTTCTTTGTTGTGTAATGAGAGCTTTTGCAGGCATAGTAAAATGAACTTCCCTGGGACTATTTTTAGAGGTGATCATGGAGATTTGGATTAGAATGGATTAAGTAAGGACTTTTGCAGAGATGATACATATACTAAGCTATACCTTTACTTAAAGACATGTGGCCTGACTGATGCAAGACGTGTTTATGAAGTAAGTGAAGTGGAACACATCCCACCAAATGGAGGGGAAAAATGGTGCGTTATCATCTGCGTGTCCGCGGACTGGCCCGTGTTTTCAGCTAGTGGGATGCGATTCACGCTGGGAAATGAATCTGCGAGCGCCTGTGATGCTGTGAAGTGAAGGTGGCGATTTTGTGCCTTCAGTATTCAGGCACTGGAAGGGGCAGTGCCATTTAAGCTTGCTTTTGCATAGAAGATTGTGCTTCGGGCTGCTGGGTTCCTCTGGAGAGGAGACAGAGTTTTGCGCGCCGCTGCTCCGTCCCTGCTTGAATACTCTTTTCGCACTTGTCTGATCACTTTCCCTGGCAAAATCAGCATCTCTCCCCTTGTCCCCCTCCAGGCACGCAGGGTTTTGTCCAAGCAACAGTCAGACAAAATTAATTTAAATTCCCAATGCTTTTTGTGTCG
>Ga0181612_183371_pt1 | contig 19489 bp, 13 predicted proteins | sample HoacroProtozoa21_FD_119630 | JGI IMG/M metagenome (GOLD analysis project Ga0181612, IMG submission 119630) | Hoatzin crop microbial communities from Cojedes, Venezuel. Combined Assembly of Gp0051906, Gp0051904, Gp0051908 | reverse complement strand
CATAACCCACTTGTACATGTTTCTCTCCCAATAGCTGGCCAACCTTGAAAAATGTGTATCAGAATAGAAGCCATAGATGTTCCTTCCTTCAAATCAGAATGAAATATGCAATATAGCACTTCAGTGTAACTTTCATGATACTGGCTTAATTTTCTTAGTTCTGATTAGGTGAAATGTACTTTAGACCTAATGGACACCTAATTAGTAAATAAGTTATGTTTAAAATGCAGTCTTTATGATCTGCATGTTTGCTTAAGGAATACAAAATTCTGAATCACATGAAGTGACTGGTTTTATTAACATGTGATTCTCTTATGCAGGACTCTGGAAAGATGTGGATGTATTTCTCTCCACCCACTGATTATTTTTCATGATTCACTAAACTCTTCCATGAACCAAGATAAAAATAAACTATAATGTGACTGCTTTTCTTCTATTCTTTAATTATAAAATAGCAGAGACTATAAGATCAGATGTGGCTTATCTGGTTCCTGTTTCTACTTTCATCCTTTTAATTGAAATGAAGTGTGGTTTTTTGTTTGGTTGTTTTTGTTCATCTTTGCTGACCACAGCTTTATCAGTGAAGTCTGATGGATAAAGCATATGGAAGCTTTATGCCCTGACCCCCTAGTTTTGTAGTCTGCTCTGTATAGTTAGGAAAATATTGAACATGTGCTTGTGTACTGCTGTGTCTTTATCTGCTCTATAAAGGTGGGAGTCAATCAGAGAAGCCATTAAAAATTACACTAAATGCACTTCATGAAGAAGGGTCAGTATCTTAGAAAATTTGGACGGAGTGTTATACGATTTGGACGGAGTGTTATACGATAAGTGATCCAAGGGAGTTTTCCTGTCATGCTTGTATATGTCTTCAAAGCGTAAATCTAGATTCATTGGAAAAGACAGTTGCATCTTCTGCAGCAGTTCTCCAAACCTGGAGGAAAATGTGATTACACAGTGGCTGGATAGAAGAGACTGAGGGAATGTACGTTGTCTTTCACTAAACAAGAAGTTGCAGGCATCACTGAGGCAGGAAGATGCAAATCTTTAGCAGGTTTCATTATGTTTGGGAGCTGGTAAGTCAGAGCAATTTAGTGGGTTTTGGGGGAGGAGGGGAATATGACATCAGCACATCTAAGCCTATGCTTATAGGGGTTTTCTATTTTTGTTTTTCTGGAGGGATAAGGAGAAACCAGAAGGGACTTTTAACACTTTGAGAATGTTTGTGTATGTCATATAAGCTATGAAATACGAAGTTAAAATCATGCTGTGATATTCAGCTGTTTGTTCTTACATGAAGTCTTTAATCTTCAGCATGTTCTGATCTAGAAAACAGGCAGAAAATCGAAATTATTAAGTGTTGGATAATAAATATACAAATTTGTGATTTTTGAGAAGCTTTTATTTGCAACCTGTATGTTTATTCAGATCAGTATAGGGTAGTGATACGATAATTCTGTTTTCTTTTCAAACTTACTTGTGCACTGATCTTCTGCCAGTGAATTAATAAAAATCTAGATTTAACATTTCAAATTTAGTTAATCTATTCAGACTGGTAACAGCCAGTTACACTGAGTAATTTTATGGAATTTGGTGCTGTGCTGGCCTGGGAGTTTAAGGGCCCATTTTGATATTTGTAATGACTTCACTGTCTTGTTTAATTAACCTTGGATTGGACCAAACCATGTGCCTGTGTAAGAGTAAGCATAGTGTGTAGCAGAAAAGCTGTGTGCAGGCTGAAGAATTACATAGGACTAATGGTATTGGGTTTGAAGCTGTTTTTTTAATAGCTTCTTTTCCCATGTGTATAGACAAATTCCTAAGGAGCAAAGTACAAAACAGATTCATAGACATATTTTTTCACATAAAGCTGATGTTTGCAGATTTAAGAAAATTACCTGCTGAAAGTGTGAAAGAGTGACATTATGACATGTCCTGCATCTTCAGTATTTAACCTGGTTTTTTGTTCTGAAATTTAATTTTCAGTGATGTCTGTTCTGCCTTAGTTAAGTGGAAGAAGCTGCGTGATGCTAGTCTGCTTTAAGCATATATTTTACTAACAGTGAAATGAAGTTAATAGCATGTATATAATTTTGACCTCTGGACATAGCTTCTGATAAATGATGTCATTCCACTTGTGCTTTTTCTTGCACTCCTGGTAGCTGTTAGCCTCCAACTCGCTGCATACCTGAGCTCTGTAGCTCCCTGGGAAGAGTCCGTGCTGTTTTAGATGATATGAAAGCAGATAATCACCATGTGTATTACTAATCAGTCTACCTTTGTTGGAGATGTGAAGCAGTTAACCTTTCTAAAACTTGTAAAGCTGTTATTAATTGTTATTAGTTGTTATTATTTGTTATTAGATTGATGGAAATTTATATTCATTGTCCTACTTCCAGCTTCGTATTTTTGTCAAAGATCATAAAGAATATATTTCTGCTAAGTTCTTGCTATCATTGCCAGCACCCTGGCTGCTTTAAATTAGAGATAACTGATAGCATCATCTTTATTTGGTTACTTGTCTTCTAAGTTCTCATCCGTCTCACTTGCCAGGATGACAGAGCTGAAGAAAATGCTAAAGCACGACTGGCTCTATACAGTTGATTGCAACAGGCTGCAATTGCTTTTCAGTTTTGACTCTGAACTCCTATTGCCCCTTTTCCTTTACCTTACTCTCCCCTTTCTTTGGAATGCATGTGAGACCATTTGAGCAGACAGCTGAAGCATCAAGTGCTCTGTCAGTAATGGTTGCCCTCTGCTTGGCCACAGAGGTCACCAAGACCTGAACAAGAAATTTCCCTTGTGTACAGGTAAAGTTAATATCTTCAGCATTCTGATCTCCAAAAAATGTGTTTAAAAAAAAAAATTTGTCAGGGGCTGAGAGTCATGGCTTGACTCATAAGTGTTACAGGCAAAACATTATTACTAAATGTTTACTCTTTTTGACACTAATACTGTCCATATTTGAATTTTCATTTGAAACTGCAATGTCTCTTTCTTGTCTTGTTCCTTTGTACTAGGATTATTCCAGCGATGATACTAAACTAGAATATAATGTAGATGCAGCCAATGGTATCGTTATGGAAGGTTATCTATTTAAGCGAGCCAGCAATGCCTTCAAGACTTGGAACAGGTAATTATTCGGAACCTCTACTTACTAGCTTATTAAGATACTGCTTGTTAAGCTAAATTCTGGTCTGATTTGCAATCTGCGCAACTCATGGATTCCGCAGTTTTGACAAAACATTTGGATGACTTTGTTGATTAACATAGAGATGACCCTTCAAAGCTCATTTTCCTTATTTTCTGTCCTAGTTGTTTGCAAGCCTTTTTCGAAGACTGTATCTTAGACTGGAGAAGTCCTGTGCTTTGTTGTGTGCAGTCCGGCTTTGTAATTGCATTTTGGTCTTACTTTGGGGTTGAAACAGAGCAATCCTTATAACTGTGTACAACAAGCTATGTGAATGTATATGCTGTAAAAGAAGTGTTAGAGAACAAAACAAAATGGAAGTTGTATACCCATTGGAGGCAGGGAAAATGCAGTGAAGGACTCAAGGAATCAAGTTACTTTTCCTGAAAGATAAGCATGTAATTGTTATCCTTTACAATTCCTGTCCTGTGCAGTGACTTCTGCATAGTAGTTTTGATAGCCCTATTGGGAATTCAAAGTATATTGTTAGTAAAATATACATCATTAGAGATATGACTATTATTTAAATACTTTTCTCCCTGAACAGGATTTCTTTTGCATTTCCAAGGGTGTATGCATTTTTGCAAGGAAATATTATATATGCTGGAGCATTTATAATATAGTTGGATACAGTTCTTGAATTTTAATTTGTTGTGATACAGAGCTCTTTTTACTGATGCCAGGTATCATTACTGTCTTATGCTCTGCAATTTTTGCAGCAGTCCTTCTGTTAAACTATTTGCTGTGTTTCAAAGGCCAGAATGTGTGTTTGGGTATGTGGTCCTTTCCAACCTTAATTATTCTGTTCTTGAGCACCTTGGAACACGACAAGTCTATAATAAATGGGGGTTGCTTCCCTTAAATCCATAGACTGGTGCAAGGGCCACTGGCATCAATAAGGCTATATCTGTATTAGCGAGTCTTGTGCAGCTATGTAAGGGATTTTGCTTCAGACTACTTCTAGTCTGGCCCTGTGCTCTGATGATCTATCTGTAATTGCAGTGTACCTTCTGGACTAGTTTCATCCAAGCAGAGTTCAGAGTTCTTCAAAACATATCTACAAGGCATCAAAGGACGCTGAAGGCAGAAAACTAGGAGATACTCTTCAAAAGTACATTCCTGGTCTGGAGTAAAATGTTAGTGTAAACACACTGAGGAAAATCTGCAGTAACAGGGCAGGAGATTTTCCTTTACTGGACTCTCAGCAGGCTGAAAGGGTCCTTTTTGCAAGGTGTTTTGCAGGACTGACTGCAGCCTCTTGATAAGAGACTGAAGGCAACACTCTGACTTGCTCTCTGGGTTCTGCTTTTGGGTAGCATAAAGGCCTTGGGAGGGAGGCAGGACAGGAGTGTTGGAAGGTGGCTTGGTACCTAGTAATACTGTACATGTATCTAACCTTAAGGTGGTTAGGGAGTAGGATTCAATGAAAACTAACTTCTCTACGCTGGAAATTTAAATGGACACAAAATAAATATGGGAAAGTCATAATTAAATCAAGATACACAATGCGTTCTTTCAGGTTAAGTTACAGGTTTGAACATACATAATAAAAACATATCCAAACAATAAGCTATTTAAGAGAGCCAAGGTAAACAGCTCAGTAATGGGTCAGAGCTACCTACTTTTATGATACAATTTATATTTGCTTATAGTTTTTTCTAGTGTTTGTCACAGGAGTATTCAATAAAGCTAAACATTTAACCTTTTTTAATCTTGGATTCTTGATAATTTATCTCCCTGTGATAGGCTAGTTGAATGCTTCAGAATGAGGCAGAGAATAGCATTGGATATGCTATCTATAAACACCATTTAGGAATTGAATCAATCATTTTAATTAAACCATTACTAGTTGCTATGAAACTACTACTACTATTGTCGTACATAAAAGATACGTTTAAAACCTTCTTGATGAAGACAACTATTATGAATGTAGCCCCATTTTTCATGTTTTAGTAAAAATAGAAAAGTATTTTTATCTTGTTTTTACTTCTGAATACATCTGTAATTGCTTGCTATGTTGTAGGCACTGAAGTGGTCATTGCCACTCCCCACTGCCTATTTCCACGGATGGAATGCTTTACTTATGTAGTGTTGCAGTTTCTGTTTTTTCAATCACTAGGTAGAGTATAAGAAGGGCTGTGTCATTGCATTAAACTGGTTTGTGTGTAAAAAATGGACAATAGGACCAAAGGAAGGAAACATTTAGAGAATTATGTATTTTTATATGAGGGAATTCAGAGACGAAGTCAGAGAGCCCAAGACAGACAAGGTATTTTCAGTGTTCTTATCGGATTAGGTAGTTTGCTGCTTCATTATATGCCCATCTTTGGGAGATGTGGGTGGAAAATCAACCAGCTGAAACAAAACCAGAATAATTTGCCTAGAAAGAAATACTAGAATTTCCTGATGTTCTGAACCAAGGGCGATGGCACTGATCTTCCTTGCTAACTGCTGATTGCCTGGTCAGTAGTAATATGTATTTAAAAGGATAGCTTTTGTTTTTCCTCTGTTGGTGTCAGTTGGTATTTTTATGGTTCTAGGCCTTTTTCAGTACTCCTTGAAGACTGAATTAAAGGCACCGGAAAACATTGCAATTACCACTATTAGTGTATACTTAACAGCATTAAAAAAATAAGAGAAAAGGAAATGGTACAATGGATTTTGTCTGGGTTTGACACAGATCAGTGATTCTACCTAACTTACTAGATAACTGTGATGCTTCTGTGTGCATGTCTTGGTCAGTGAATCCATGGACACCATAGTGGATTATCCTGGGAAAAGTCAGGTTGCTGGGGGAGAAAAAAATCAAAACCATGTCATGCAGCCGTTTGAAGGGGGGAAATCTTTGCTAATGCATGAAAACTTGTTTTGTTTCCAAGCCAAGCTAATTTCTTGCTAGGATGAAGTAGTTTCTTCCTGGGGCAGCTAGCAGCCTGGATTTAATTGTCTGAAGACTTCAGTTATTGGGGCTTTTGCGTCAAGTTTCCTGTTCTTGGGATAGTTCTGCATGGCACTGGCTGGAGAAACCAATGGTGTGCAGCAGGTTACGAAGTCAACCACAGGAGCTATTCGCAATCCAGTGTTGCGGTGTTTTGAAAGAGCTGGAGATTTTGCAATTTCTTTGTTGTGACAAAAGGGGTAGTGTGTAATATACGTGAGTATTTTGGGTAATATACTTTAGTGGAGTCAAAATTGTGTCTTTATACTGGAAATAAGAGATACGGAGAACTATTTGTTGAATGCATGTCTACCTGTTTGTATATGATAGCTCTTACTGTACACAATTTCTCTTATGGCACCAGGAACTGAAATCAGCTGCATTTATTATTGTGGAGTAGTAGGTGGAAAGCTGGTTTGATTCCTAGAAATTCAAGTGAAAAATAAGTCTGTCATGAAGATATGTGTAAATAAATGTGTGTAGGGAGATGAGTATTTATTAAACACTAGAATGTTCTGAATAGTTTTGAGGTTGAATGCATTAAGTGTTTTCCTTTTTAATTCTGCTGTGTTTTCAGGTCATGCTAATTCTTTGCTTATTTTGCTCATTTTGCATTTTTCATCCCTTCTCCTCCTTTCCCTTATGTTTTAATCCTACCCCATTTTTTCACATGACAGGAAAAAGCCAGATCACATCAGGTACCAAACAGCTTCTTTTATACCTTCCCAATGTTTCTTTGGCACGCAAAAAGCTCTGAATTAACCCTGCATTTAATTTTGATTACTTGCAATGGATGTATAAGTGGCTCAGTCTAAGACAATAACAGAACGATTCTGCCTGGGATGCCGGTATACCTGCTGCTCAACACCTTTAAAAGAATTAGAAAGATTGAGCTAGTTTTAGCTAAAAAGGAATTAAAGTGAAGTTTCTGCACTCAAATGTCTGAGTGTACAAGATCAGTGTTTTGACTTTTTCCAATTGAAGTTGGTGAGATTTTCCTTATCCAACTGCATTGGAAATGGAGATGTAACTTTTAAATGTTGTGCATGCTTAATCATTCTGTTTTATTTGCGTGCTGATAGCAACAAGTGAAGAAAACTGTTTCCTTTTGGGAATCCATAAGCGTGATTAATTTTTTATGTAAAACCCAAACAATTTAAATTTTCTATTTCTTTTTGGTATTACTCAGTTCTCAGAAATTGGAAACATTTTTCAATTAATTTCATATTGTTCCCCCTTTAACATACACTTTTAAAATTGTGTAGGTATAAATGATGGAAAACATTCAGTTTCTGAACCCAAACAGCTACATCTAAGCACTGCTGAGTGAGGCAGTGCAAATTACTCAAAGATTCCCCAAGTATGTTTTCTCCTTTGCCATGCTTCTCTATGTCTGGCAGAATGACACATTTAGAGAAACTTTGATAATGGTCAGTACTTACTGCACACGTGGTGCATAAAGGTTTAAGAATATTAATTCTTAGAACAGGATAGATCTGGTATGCTCTGTGACAGCACCTTCAGTACGTACGTTGTACCTCAGAGGTTCCTGGCTGTTACTGCTGTAGACCCCCAGCAGCCCGTTTCCTACGGTACTGAGTAGAGTTTATTGGTCATACCTGGTTAATATGAAATAACTCAAAGTTTTTGGCCTGAATAAAACTGCTGTAGTGCTGACAATGCTGGAGGGGAGTCTGCCACTTCTGTTTCTTCAGTCATACAATAAAATGCATTAGCTTTATTTTCCATTGACATCTACTTCGAAAGTGTGAAATGTGAATGTAGTTATACTACATTCTCAATTGTTGATCTTGTTCAATAAAAGCTTCTTTAAAAAAAAAAATCAAAACCCCCACACTTCTTGGCTGGACTGAAATGTTCTTTTAAGCAGATTTAATTTCTCTACCAGGAAAAAGAGGGACTGGAATACTTTAAAAACTTCTGGACTAGGCTTTAGATGACACAAATGATGATTTGTTTTACAAATGTGTGTGCTCACTTATATCCAGTTGATCAGAGTGGAGCTTATTTACTTTAGTAACTCACTAAATATTTAGCTGTAGAACAAATGAAGCCTTTAGTAACTCACTAAATATTTAGCTGTAGTACAAATGAAGCATTGCATTAATGAAGTTAATTACACTGCCTAAGGCCATTATTAGGGATTTGCCCCATTGCATGTTATCTTGGGGCAAGGCTGCAGTTTTTTTGTTCTTTATCACTTAGGCACTGCTTTTCATATTTTTCCATTTGGTGTTATGCTCAGAAAAAGCACATAAAAATGCCTGAGTTTATTTTTGTTTTCTAGTCTGCTTTTGTGTTGTTACCTATTTAAATATTGGCAATAGCCTGCCTTATGCTCGTATTTGAGGCTTAATTACTGCATCTGTGTGGTATTTTAAATAGATGGTAAAGGTGATACCTTTTAAATAGCAGTGACCAAAACTACTGCGGTTAATAAGGTGAAAAAGTAGTTAACTTTTTGCATTATTCTGTTCGAGTATCTTAACTCAAAAAGATGACTGTTATGTTGGAAATCCAGTATGAAAAGAAGATCCTGTTGTTGCTTTATAAATTAAATATTTCTGCACAACATTTGAAAAGATTAATTGTTAAAAGGTAGAATCTCATCTGTCTACTAAGTACTAACTTTTTTAACAAATACTAGACTTTGTGATTTGAATCTAACTTTTTTGTGTATCTTAATTTTTCTTAACAATCTGTGCTTCTTTTCTTGAATGGCTTCTGGTGGTTGAATAAATACATGGAACCCCCTTGTTACTAATTGTAGTAAACTGTAGCTCGAAATTCAACAGCCTGTGGAGAATAACAAGATACATTGCAATACAATATGTCGAATAGTGTTACCATTCAAACTAACTGGCAGTGCAGAAAAAAGTGATATGTGGTATAAGTGCAATATTTGAGGTAATTAAGGAGTTATGCTATGATATGCACAGGTTCACATTATAAGCCTGAAGAAAACAAAACAAAAAAGTGTAAATTTCACTGCAGGACTGAATTGGTTTTTTTGTATTCCCTTCTTTTTGTCAGTTCAAAACCAGTTGTGATTGGTTAGCTTTTATTTTGTGCATCCTCAGATGAGCTGGAAAGGGATGGTTATAGTTGCTGTTTTTTTAATATACAGTGGTCTGATAAAATGCAGTTGTTAGAGATCTGAGGCATTTGTAATTTTTTTCAAATTATGGATGATCTTTCCGTTCTCTGTGAATTGTGTCCTATCTGAACAGCAAGCTTGACACGGAGGGGTACAGTTCAGGGGAGTTCTGAAGTGTTACATTATCTATTGGATTTTATGAGATGCTTTCCTTAAATCTTTTATTTGATTTTTTCCTACAAAGCTGAGGCTTAAGTTAGGATCCTATTTAAAAGGTTTTCCTTGGGTTTGCTTTGTTTTTGTGTGCAATCTTTTTATTTCAGCATCTAAAATTTTAATAAATGCCAAATAGAGAGTGACATTAAACCTACATGAGATAGCAATGCTGTAGTACTTCTAGTGCCTTAGTAAGTTATTTCTTAGTTCTACTTTCAAAAATATTTCAGGAGTAGTTTACATAGTTGAAGTATTTTTGTTATTCAAACTATCTGAATTTGTGTTATCAAACAATTACTTAAAGTTGTAGCCTGCTGCTAAAATACAGAAGTAAATGTTCTTTGAAATGAAAATGTTTTGTGTGATAGCTTAACTAATGTCGTCGTAACGTGAATGTGTTTAAGACTTAAATCATTTGAACCTTGCTTTCTTTTCTGTTTTGTCTCTGCTTTCCCTTTTTTTCATTATTCTCACAAAATACTTGCTAAAACTGACTGCAGCATTACTTTTATGAATTCTTGCATGCAGTCTCTATGTAGACTGTATGTTAGCATATTTTGGTCAAATAAGCACTGTAAAATTAGTTATGTGTTCTCTGGATGTCTCTCTATTTGAATAGGCGCTGGTTCTCAATACAAAATAACCAACTTGTGTACCAGAAGAAATTTAAGGTAGGTATCAAAAACTGGCTTGGGATAGTTTGGGGCGTGGGTGATGGTTGTCCTGATTGATCAGAGGAAGGAAAAACAGTGCTGACACTGGCATCCTGTGTGGTCTTGAACAACCTACTGCATTTTCTAAATTAGTTTCTCTCTTTGTAAAATGAGAGTAATAGCTACACTGACAGATTTTGAGGTTTCTGCACAGTGATCTGTAAGCACCTACTTTATTTGTTGTGGGTTTTGTTACCTTGTTGCAGAGAAGGTTTATGGAGGGCCTTAAAAGTTATTGGTCCCAAAAGGCTTCTACATACTTGGTGGCAGCCAAATATTCCATGCTGTTCTGCGAGCAGTTGTGTTTAACTCTTTCAGGACTTGCTCCCTCCAGTTACTCACTGGGTTCACATACCCAATTTAGCAGTTGGGAGGAAGGGGGCGGGGGGGAAGACATGAAAGCATTTGTTAGGAAACAGTCAGGGATGTTACATACATGTATTTAATACTGAAAATGTGAGGTGGTTCAGTGGTCGGGATCTGTCTTTTTGTTGGTGGGGAAGTCAGCTGTTGTGTATCAACAGCAGCGAGCGCAGCTCTGCCCCAGGCTGTAGAAGCCAGGCTTTTCAGCCGACATTTGGGCCTGTGCTCTGTTTACTGCTCTAGATTCTGCCTTTGCACCGCATAGCTGTAACTGTTCTCCATGTTGGAAAAAAATAGAGAACTGTATGGAGAAGGAAAAAAAAAAAGAGCATAGAGCTGATGACAGTTCATTTCCCTTCAGTGTTAACAGACCAGGTTCAGGGGCTGTTCCCTGTGATCTGGTGCTGTCAAGTCAAGGGTCTTCAGTGTTGTGGTTGGGAAGGAAACAGCCGAATTTGTGTGAGCACATTTGAGTCAGGCATTTTGCATGTGTGAATTCCAAATGCACCTTTAAAATGCCATTAGCTTAGAATAGAATTCTTAAGAATGGAATAAAATTTTCAAAACCACTGCATCCAGCTTCAGGGTTTTGTACTTCACACTTACAATACTGCAGGTTTTGGTATAATCTTTCTGATTTATTTGTGAGCTTTTTGCATCTCTTAGAAAGTATTTCAGAACTCCTTTGAATACTGTTGTTTAAATTTCAGGTATTGATTATTTAGTAGATTGGATTGTAGGTAAAAAGGAATTCTCCAAAGTTTGTATTAACTTTTCATAAAATACTATGAAACATTAAAATTGATCTAAATATATCCTGCTAAGTATCTTGGATTCCAACAATTAAAATTTTTATTTTTTAACGAAAAATTTATGTAAACAAGCAAATGGAGTTAAATGATAAATAATTTGGGATTATTAGCAACTTTATTATCTTTCCTCTGTGTGACTTGTGTTGTTAATTTTTGTCTCTTAGGATAATCCCACAGTAGTTGTTGAAGACTTGCGGCTTTGCACAGTTAAACACTGTGAGGACATAGAAAGACGTTTCTGTTTTGAGGTGGTTTCTCCAACAAAGTAAGGAGAAGTGATAGAACATGTTTACTTCAAAATAAAAAAAAAAGTTACATTCAGTTGTCTTGAACTGCCAGATTAACATTTCTCTTGGGATAGATTAAAACAGGAAAAGTATCTGAACAATTCTGCATTCTGAAATTTTGGCTCAGAGTAAGTGATGCTGTGAGAAGTGTTCCTGGTATTTAGTTTACTTTTGTCATTAAAATAAACATGCATTCTTGTGCTTTATGTAGCTGATACTATCAAGCTGCTTAATAGTGAGAAAATAGATCTCAGTTTCTCCAAATTTCTGATTGGTGTAATGAAAGAGAAACATATTATGAAGTTTTCTCAGTAATGTTAAATTACATTTCAGAATGCACTAAATGAAACTACCAGATAAAAATATTTCTCAGCTCTAGCAGTGTGCAGTCCGTTGGTTATATCTGGAGAAGTATGGCAGCTCTGCTGCAGCCAGGGCGCAGGACACAGATTTCTCATTAATGGTTTTGACTGTTTAAATTTTTTATATCAGTCAAGCTGCTTTTATGTTTGGATGTTATATACAGTCCTCACTCTCCATGTGTTTCTTTTCTTGAGATTGCTGTCCTAATGTTTGCATCCTCAGTTGTGGTTCACTTTAACATGCATTTTGCTCCTACTTGCCTGTACTTGTTCAGCCCATGTATTGGAACAGTTTTATACTTCATGACCTGTTTCCTTTGACTGTTGGTGTGAAAAGTGGTTCATTCTTTGTCAGAGAGCTTTAGAATCATTTTCTCTTGATCTCGGTGAATGAACTGTGTTTTCAAGGACTCTGACCTGTATCTTGTGTAATTGGTCATGGAGGTAAATTGCATGTGAGGATATAAAAATGAAAAATTTGGAATAAGAAAAGAAAGGGAATAGGAAGCTAAGCCATTCTCTGGATTATCTGAAGTGTCATAGCTATGTGTTTTAGCATTACCTCAAAACAGTTTTGAAACAAGGAGCTTGCAATTCATAAAGGGTCACTTGCTGTGTTATTTCAAAACAAATGGGTTTATTAGATGATGCCTACTAAACAATATACTTGTGGTGGTAGCAAGAAACTCTTTTGAGAGTCTCTTTTATTGAACGATGTGTTGTTTGGCGTTAGCTGCTTGGTCAGTCTCTCTGAATCTGAGTACACATCTGTTTGTCACAGAAGCTGCATGCTTCAGGCTGACTCGGAAAAGCTGCGACAGGCTTGGATTAAGGCTGTTCAGACAAGTATTGCTACAGCATATAGAGAGAAAGGGGATGAATCTGAGGTGAGTTTAAAAACCAAACAACCAACCACCCTCCTTACATCCTGAAAATTAAAAATAGAGAAAAGCTCTTTTTATGAGAGGGGAGAAAAAAAGAATCTGTTGTTTGTCTTCCAGTGGAAATGCAATGACATTTTAAAGGCTGTGATTTATATATAATCTACCTTTCACTCCATTTTACTAATGTTACCTTTGCCTCATGTTTTGATGAGATTTTTCTGTAGTGTGATTTAAAATTTATAGGATTATTGGATACTCCCATATTCAGTTCCGTATTTCTTCTGAAAAGCTAAACGTTTTTTCAGTTCAATGGCTTTAATTGGCCTTAAACACAGAAGTTACTTTTCTAGGATTCTGGTACACTGTCAGTATCTGTAGGATTTTTATTTGTTTAATTTAGCGTGTGTCTGTTTCTTTTTGTTTTTTAGAAACAGGAAAAGAAATCGTCCCCTTCTACTGGAAGCCTAGAATCTGGCAGTGAGACAAAAGAGAAGTTGTTAAAGGGAGAAAGTGCTCTACAGCGAGTTCAGTGTATTCCCGGCAATGCTGCCTGCTGTGATTGTGGTTTGGCAGATCCTCGCTGGGCCAGTATCAACCTAGGAATCACGCTGTGCATTGAGTGCTCCGGGATACACAGGTTGGGGAGCTCTTCAGAACTGTATTTGATTTGTGCGTTGACTTAATTAGGAAGGGTGGTCTTTGCCTTCTCAAGTGTATATTGAAGCAAGGTTAGAGGCCCCTGTTTATAAACAGGATTAAGGTAACTGCTTTATTTGCATAAATTCATGGTGAAGCTGTCTGAGGTAAGACACAGCATGCAGTTACAGTTTAATATTTTTTCTTACTGTTTAGGAGCTTGGGAGTCCACTTTTCAAAAGTAAGGTCTTTAACGCTGGATTCATGGGAACCTGAACTTCTAAAGGTATGAAAGTTCCTATTTGGCACTTAGGTTGTTGTTCTGAAACCATTGCATTAGAAAGTCCAATGCAGGAAACACATACATTTGTACCCAGTGCATGTCTCACAATTTCTGCTCAAAACTGCTTATAGTTGTGTGTTGTTTTTTTAATTCATGCTTTCTTATAATACGTGCAGTAGCAGTAGTCATTCTTGTTACAAAAGTGTGAGTCAGAACATTTATGATGCTTTTGGGTTCGCGAATGCACTGTGAATAGTAAGTTTCATCTGATACTTTCAATATGTCAAAATGGAGATCTGTTTACAGACCAATAATACAGTGGGCTGAAAAATTTTGGAAGTGCTGTGTCAGCCTAAAGCAAGATCATACTTGAAAGTTCAGATGCCAGCTCTTACAGTGAGATGTTGATTTTGGACTTCTGCTGGCTTACAGGAGAACATTCATGCAACTGCTCTTGTATTCTCTGTGTGTGCCAGCGTTCTAGCCTGAAACATGGTTGTGGAAATCATGTGACACTGAAATACTGAAATAGGAACTCACGCATGGATGCAGCAGATGCAAGGCATTCGTTGCTAGCTGTGATGTTCTGGTGCTTAGGTATTGCTTCTCTATTCTGAACAATCAAAAGACAGTGGGAGTAGAGGTGTGTCTCTTGTGCTTTGCCCGTAAATAATTTTAATATCAATGTGTTCATGCTGAGGAAACAAACAAAAAAACCCCCAAAACTATACCCCTGTCCTGTCTGTTTAAATATTACAGCTGACTTTACCTGGCTTTAGAAGCAAGAAGTCTGTTCATTGCCATCAGTAAGTTGGACTTTGTGGGCCAAATTCTGCTTTAAAGGACTATCTGCAGGCTGGTTTTGATCTTTTTCTATAGGCGTAACAGACTGTGATTTAGCAAAAAAGTCTGTTGGACAAGATGGAATAGAATTGATTCAATTGCTTCTTGCTGATGGGATGAGAATAGCTACCAGCAAAGCTGGTGGAAAAGAGTACCTTTGTTAATGAGGCCTGCAGATATCATTTTGATTGCATAAAAAAGATGCTTGAATGACAGATGGTCATTTTTGCAGCCATTTTTCAGAAGGGAATGACACTTTGAAAGAATGACTATATTTTTTTTGTCATCTTACTTGGAATTTGGTCTCTCTTTTCACTGATGGTTTCATTATCATGACATAAACGCAAGCTTATTTCTGTAAGTGTACTTTTACCAGTGAAAATGGTAAGTTGTAAGAATAGGCTGAGTGAGGTTAGAAACAACTAAGTAGGTAGGTAAAGCCTTTTGCAACTGTATTTGAATTTATTTATTTTGCTTCATAGCTTATGTGTGAATTGGGAAATGATGTTATAAATAGAATATATGAAGCGAAGTTGGAAAAAGTGGGAGTAAAGAAGCCACAGCCTGGAAGCCAAAGGTAGTAATTTACTAGCAAGTGCCTCTTCCTTTTCTTGTTACTTCCTTCAGCCTCCAGCTTTAAAAGATGCTGCCACTTAACTGTGTAACATTCCTTCAATTTACTCTTCATTTCCCTTATCACCAGTATGTCTTGCTCTCCCCCTTTTCTCACTCTCTGTCTTTATTGGGTATTTCTTCTGTTGGTCCCTTTCGGCTTCTCTTGTTCCCTTGTTGTTTTTCTGATCTCACTCCCTCCTTTTGATGACAACTCGGTAGCACCCTGCTCTGTCTCATCACCATGGGCATGTTGATTTGGTTTCCTGCCTACCTTGTATCATCTCAGCCAGCTGTACTTGGTCTGTGAGTGCTCCTGGAAGGAGCCTGTGGCTGTGCCTTCTGTTCACAGTGACCTTGTTCTTGAGTTGGCCTTTTGTTCTCTGATCCCCGGAACGCCCTTTTCTTTCTGCCTACATTGTACATGAGCTCTGCTGCTTTACAGCAACCTTCTAGTGCTTGTACTGCTGTCTTCCATTTCTCTGATGGTAATTTGCATTTGAAGGTAGTTTCCTAATGTTTTGTGTTGCTGTATAAGATGTCTTGTAAAACTTTATTTACCAGCTTTCCAGATCTATGCTACTTGCTGTCAGGCAGTTTTATAGTATAGAAGACAGCATTTTGCAAAGTGCTGGCGATTTGGAAACAATGATGATAATATAAATAATGTGGGACATTTGCTAGATATTCCTTCTAGTGCGAACTGCTTTTCAGCAGTTTCAGTAGTAATACTTTTATAGCCCCTTTCATCAGATTGTCGCATCTGGTTTGTGTCCTAATATGATAACCTCAGGTTACAAGAAAAAATATTTCAGTATGCATTATGGAACCAGTGGCTGGGCCTACCTGAGGCTTTTTACTGTTACGGTTCTCTTGTGCAATCTTGATGTTCATTTAAGAAATGTTACAATCTATATTTTGCCAAGAAACTAAATATATGCTATATTAATTGGTCATTAACAATGTAAAATATGTATAAAGTATTAATACCAAGAAGTAGTATTTGGACTAGGTGATCGTTGTAGGTCCCTTCCAACTGAAGTAGTCTATTCTATCTAAGTACCATACAGTAAGCTAATGCTTGTTTCGTACACATACAACTTTGTAAAGTCTCTGCCTGAAAGAAGATAGATATGTAACAAAATTACTTTCTTTTGAGCCTTATGCAAAATTTAATCGAGAATCCAGAAAGAGTTAGTGTGCTCTTCATCTTTCTGAAAATGTGTCAGAAGTGTGTCTTGCCAAACTGCTGTTCGGTTACTGGCTTTAGTATGAAATGGATGTTCTTTTAATACATGAAAATATTGAAATATTAGCTTACTAACTTCAGGGATTTTGTACATGACAGGCAAGAAAAGGAGGCATACATCAGAGCAAAATATGTGGAAAGAAAGTTTGTAGAGAAGCAGCCTGCATCAGTATCTCTGCTTGAATCTGGAACAAAAGTTTTGCCTCAAAGTCAGGCAGAGAAAAGGCACAGTGGCCCTGAAAAATCCCTTTTGGCAGGGGAGCAAGGTGCGGCATTCCAGAAAGGTATTTAGACACTTCTGTCCTTAGCTATGTTACACATGTTCTTTCTAAAGTAAGATGTTTTTGTATTAATTGATTTTCTGCCTCATGCAGAGAAATCGGAATCTGTCTTTGAACGGGTCATAGCCTAGTTCAGAAGTACAGAGGAGAAAAGATTTTGTTCAGAGATGCATTTTTAGGCGGGGAAGAATTTGGACTGGGGATGCTTGTCATTCAGAAACATATTAACCACCTTATTTCCTCCGTATTTTCATCCTTCTTAACTTTTCCAATAACGTTCTTTCCTGCCCTATCCCCTCCTTACTGCCTGCTTTATGCTTTGCTAACTTGCATGTCCCAGCGGTTGCTGTAAGTAGCGACGAGGCGAGACGGGAGTCTCTGTTCTGTCCTGATGAACTAGATTCACTCTTCTCCTACTTTGATACCTCTTCAAAACTACGTAGTAGTAAGTACTACAGCTATGGCGTGTTCAGTATTTGCACTAGTGATCCATTGTGTGTTGTGGCCATCTCCCTGCCTTTAATCCATTGTCTTCAGGCTACTGCATTGCTTGGTGTTTTCATGAAATAATTTAAGCTTTTTTACTTATCCTGATCTTTTCCTTTCTAATAGTCTCTGACATTTATTATTGTTATAAATGTTATGGTTGCACTATGTGACTTCATATTTTTCTATGGGTATGTTACAAATATTGAATGATTACTAGCCATTAAAAAAAATTACATATTCAGGACCAAGTATAAGAGCTTGCTTTATTATCATGGTGTCTATGAAGAGTAAGTAACTTACGGTCTGCATAGTAATTACAGTTTCTCCCCAAAACAGTACAAAGCAGCGATAGTGGGATCCAGCAGAGTGCTGATGACAGCAGAGAACACCTTGCCTCTACTATATCGGTGAACAGTTTGTATGAACCAGGTGCGTTAGGCTTTGCACTTTGAGATGAAAATTTAATCACTTCTTGGTAGCATGTTCTTATCAAAGAGATTAGTACCTGGTGATACAATTCATGACTCCTCTATCCTGGTGGGCTGAAACATTCTTAAGAAGGGTAATAATTGCTTGAGTGACCTTTTTTTCCTCCAGGCTTGGTAGCAAGAATGACACTGAATTCTCTTGAATGAGTTCAGAGAATTATGTTTTTTCCCATTCAGATGATACTGAGCCAGGACTTCAGTTTTTAGTGGAGAGTGCAGTGCTGCATTTTGATACGGACAAGTCTCCACAGAAATGCAGAATCCTTTTAGAAATACTAAATCCTCGGAGATGAAATTCCTGTTAAGTCACAGATAATAGGCTTTTATATGTTATTTGAGCATTCTTGCTTAATTTTTCTGCTTTCCGTTTACATGTAATTGACCATGCATTTAAACGTTACCCCCTCTTTACTCAAACTTTTATAAATTGATTGATGAAATTATTTGATATCTAATATTAGTGTCCTGGGCTGATAGAAGTATTGAGTATGGCTTTTCAAAATATCAGAAGCATTTATTTATAAAGCAAACTTATTCTTCTACATGAAAGCACTGGCACAGGCTGCCCAGGGAGGTTGTGGAGTCTCCTTCTCTGGAGATATTCAAGACCTGCCTGGACAAGGTCCTGTGCAGCTTGCTGTAGGTGACCCTGCTTCGGCAGGAGGGTTGGACTGGATGACCCACAGAGGTCCCTTCCAACCCCTGCTATTCTGTGATTGTGTGAGTTGTGTTTTAAATCCAGTAGTGGTTTGTAGGAAAGCAGCATGTGGCTTGGATCCTTTCTTTGACTGCATTGTAAAAACATGGTGCTGTAACTCGTGAAATCTTGCATTTATCTCCCAGACTTCACTCTGTAGAACTCTTACTGAGATTAAAAGAAAGATTATGCTGTAGCCAAAAAGATGATAGCTACAGTGAGTAACTGTTAAATGACAAGGGTATCTTTTAACTAAAATTAGGTCAGAACAGTGTTAGTCTCATACTCAGGTGTATCCAGCTGTTGCAGATAAAAATAGGTTTGTATGAACTACATCTCTGCAGGAAATTAGTTTCATTCCTAACTTTCGGTATAGGATAAAAAACACTTCTAACTTCCGTGTAATTTCTTAGAAATATGTAGATAGGAATATGTAGATTGAAAGATTTTCACACATGCCAGTAATGTGGAGAGAATGTTTTCTGGGCAGTAATAATTCTGTGAAGTGGCCGTGCCTGAATGCCAGAACAAGCTAAAGGCATCTGACTTCTGGCAGAATGGGGCAGCAATGCACAGCGTTCTGCAAAGCCTGAGCTGCCTTATGCCAGAGAAATTACGTTTTTGGTCAGAATTCCAGGAGGTACCTTATAAAAACAGCAATTACAAAAAAGCAATTTTTTTTCTTTCCAGAAGGCGACAAACAAGAATCTTCTGTGTTCTGTGACTCCAGACAGCCTAGTCCAGGATTGCAGCTGTATCGAGCTGCCTTTGAGAAGAATCTTCCTGATATGGCAGAAGCATTGGCCCATGGAGCTGAAGTAAACTGGGTCAACGTAGAAGAAAACAAAGCAACGCCACTCATTCAGGCAGTGCGAGGGGTACGTGATGTACAGCATCGACTGATGCGGGAGGAGAGGAAGGGGAATAATAGGGGTATTTCTGTGTCAGTGTTCCTTTTGAACTGCTTGCTTCACTAATGAATGACAATGCGGTGCTGGAGTTGTCTTTACAACGTTCTCTCAAAGTTG
>Ga0181612_129641_pt1 | contig 19489 bp, 13 predicted proteins | sample HoacroProtozoa21_FD_119630 | JGI IMG/M metagenome (GOLD analysis project Ga0181612, IMG submission 119630) | Hoatzin crop microbial communities from Cojedes, Venezuel. Combined Assembly of Gp0051906, Gp0051904, Gp0051908 | reverse complement strand
GCGCAAAGTAAGCCCATTACTTAAGAAAGGAAAATCACTTGTAATTACCAGCTTGCAGCCTTAGCTGCAGAAATCCGTCGGCCGGTACCTTTGATCTTTGCCTGCAGAGACGCTCGGCGGTTGGGCAGCCTTTGGCGAGCCGGGAGCGGTGGCAGGGGGTTGCCCAGCGCAGGGTTTCGCAGGCGGGGAGGGCAGGCGGGGGCTCGGCCACGGCTGGGCCAGCCAGCAGCCCCTGCACACAGCGGCTCTGCCCAGGGAGGGGAGAGGGTGAGTGCCCGTCCCCAGAGGAGACTGCGCCTCTGGAAAAGTTTAAAGCACCTGAAGATCTGCCCAATAAAATCAGCTCCAACTCAGTGGAAGTAAATTTGGTAAAAAAGCCAACTCCATTTCCTTCATGCTGGGAGAAGGATTTCTGCACTATTTCATTTGAACTGGTTAGTCACACACCAGGAGATAACACTGGAGAAGGTAAAAAAAAGAAATAAACGGATACAAGCAACGATGAACAGTTCTACATAAATCAGGGGGGTTTCATGAAACGCTAGCAGCCAGCGATCGAACTCAGAGGGCAAAAGCAGCAGGGGAAGGCACGGGCTCCGCGTGCAGTTTTACCATGACTGAAAAGCTTGTTCAGAAATAAACTGGCCAACATAGCAACCTTTCCGTTCTGCTTTCTTACATGCTTATCGTGTTTTGACTAAAAGGTTGTTTTCAAAGGATAAGCAAGTTTCCAGCAGAACCTCATTAAGCCCTCTGTCACCATTGTCATGAAAAAAAGCGCACAAATGATACATCCTACAAATTTTGTTTCTTTGTAGTAAGTTTATTACAGAAACAGTTTCTTCATAAATACTGGCAGGGCAGCTCTAACGGAATCCGAAGCCCAACACTGTACTTAACATCTGCCATTTTAATAACTATCTCTAATTCTACTGAACAGGCTATTTGATTTAATAGACAGTTGTAAAATTCTAATAAATCTCACAACTGGCATCCATCTCTATTCTGGCTCATTTTAGGTTTCTTGTTTATTACATTTTTGCGGAAATGGTAGCTTTAGTTTTCAAAAAAACAAGAGTGTTTGAACTTGAAAAAAAGTACGATACAGTAAGATACACACCTCACGGTTTCAAGACAAGATAACAAGCACCTCCATTCACAACTGCAACTGACCATTCCTACTCTGCAGGCCACTGCCCTAGCTAACCACCCACCCTCTCCTCTTTTTAAATAAGGCTGCAGCTGGTCTCCAAGAAGTGCTAAATTAAGGCAGGAATGCAACACAAAGCACATGTGTATGAATTCAGATCTCTCCACACCCACTGAAACGCATCTCCAGAGAAACAAAAGGCCAGCACAGCAAGGGATGGAGAAATCGGCACTTGTGCTACGTGATACTAATCTTACAAAGCAACTGCTCAATGTGTTTCAAGAGTTAACTAGTCTACCTCGACAACTTTTAATCATCTTTGACTGGTAAGAAACCTGGCATATTAAATAATATCGTCCATCATAGCTTGTGTTCTTTCACAGACCATTAAGGTATTATAAAAATCCAAGAGAATACAGAGCTGGAGATTGCAAATGATGTTGATAAACATATTTGTAAACAAAATGAAATAAAGACACATAAAAATAAGATAAAATAACATAGTCTTTTAGAAGACTGTGGTCTCAAAGAGAATAAAAGTGGAACAGTGCTCAGAAACAGACAATATTTACCTTAAAGTATCTTTGCATGTTGGAAGTTAAAGATCAGATCAATGCATGCTGTACTCCACAGAAGGCCAAACCCAGCAACCAATATTAATTTCTCTGCTACTTGTGTGCTTTGGTTTTTATTTCTTGATTCCAGGAGTAAAACAAAGCCTCCTGAAAGTGAAGTGAAAAAGCTCTGCAGCCCCTGTGGATACTTTCACATATACAACAGATGTCTCCATGTTCCTCACACTTCCATTCCAACCAGACATAGAATACAGAGAAGCACGTGATGGAAGATGGAGTATTTCACTAGCCACTTACCAACCGACCATGTAAGTTAACCTCACAGTCTGAGCCTGTGATCCCATTTACCTCCCCCAGATGCTGACCTTGTTTTTCACTTCTGTCTTGCATTGACTTCAGGCTTCCATTTCTCTTCCCTTCTTCCTCCTCTTGCTGTTGACGTGTCCCCTATCTCACCAGCAGTTCTTGCTTCTGCACTTGCGGCCAGCCATGGTTCAACAATGACTTCCCACCGCAGCCCCTCCTGCAGCTCGCCCTCTCCCGTGACCACCCTGATGCGCTCTGCAGAGCCCAGCTGCCAACTGGATCGAGAACCAACCCACCTACAGAACACTTCTGCAAAGTCTTCAAGCTCGATCAATTCCCTGGCACTGGGAGGCAGGGACGGCATAGCAGTGAGTGCTGGAGAAAAGGGAGCAGCAGGAATCACTGCAGAAAGCACACCCACCCTGGAACCGCAGCCTGCGGCTGGTCTCCCCCGGCTCCCACCCCCAGTGTCCCTGCCCTGGCCATCGCCCCCCACCCAGAAGCACTGCCAGCGCTTGCCGGGAGATCCTCATCCTCCGTCGCCTAAACACGCTTCACTCTGCACCTCCCAGCAGCGACACGTGAAGGACACACCAGCTCAGATCTCCGGCCCAAGAACTCACACAGAAATGCTGCCGCTCAAGTACCAGGTTTTAAAGCTTTTTAACTCCTACATTTTGCTCATTACAGAAATGGAAGTGAAAGCAGACTCAGATAATATCTAATGTTATTCATATATTCTCTCATATTATTCATTCTAGCATATACCCAAATCATCATTTATTTCTGTGCATATATAAACTGATGAAGGATGAGAAGAATGTGGTCATTTTTTTCCAAAATTCTTATTAAAAAATGAACTAGTGAAAAATTCCCAACATACTAAGCCATTATACAGTCTGACTCAATAATTTTGAGCTATATTGATTTAATGGTATTACTCGGCGCTAAAACTAACTGGTATGTTATTATGTATTTACAGAAAATAAAGGAACTAGAAATCTAGTAGTACAGGTTAATCAAACTGTCAACAAACCTTCTTTGCTGCATAGCATAATCCACACAGCAATCTCAGAATACATTATAGAGCATTTTATTTGTAAAATAAACTGCTAAGTTTGTTTCATTTATAAACTGCAGGGTTTATTTTATAAATAAAACACTCTCACCTCTAAGGCACTACAACACTACTTTTGAGGACAACAGAGAAGAAAAAAGCCTCAATACTCACATCAGAGTTGGAATTTTGACTGCTGCACGTGTTGGAATTCAGTCAGAGCTCGGAGAAGATCCCAGACGTTCACCGCAAAGCCCAGAGCCCCTTTTGTGAGACGGGACGAGCAGCACCTCAGCTACACCTTCCCTGGTTACACCCACGTCCTAAACGCAGAGCTGCCCCAGATCCCTGCTGCGCCCCAACGCACAGCCAGCAGGACCAGCCAGACGTGGGTGGAAATTTCACAAGCTCATCCGATTTGCTTTTTCCGATGAAGTTGCACAGAAAAACTCCCATTCCATTCAAAACAGAGGGAGCGGGAACTCCACCGGGTTCAGCCCAACCTCTGTCACATCGCTGCCTGAACGCTTACACTGGCCCAACGTGTCTTGCACCAGAATTTACAGCTGAAGGGTGAGAAAGCAAGAAATTGAGAGATCCTGGTGTGAAAAGGTGTCAAAAACACCTCGGCCTCCTCCAAGCATTTCAAAGATGTACAGAGCTTTGCAACCATCACAACTCTCATTTATTCACACACACAACTTCAACTGAAATGGCGTCTGGCCCCAGCAAGGCCTCTTACCAAGGAGGAAAGCCGATAGTCTCTAAATGGGTGGTTTCAAGTATCTTGCTGCAGCCTATGGAGGCTGCAATAAAATTATAAAATAACCACCCTCCCCCCCAGTCTCGTTCACACTGCTTAACGACAAAACTGCGATGCTAAGCATTGCATGGGCCATGAATCATAGTGTGGTAGCAGCTATTCACACAGAAAATGCATGACGTGCTGAACCAACATGCTGAACAGAGTAGAACCCTGTCCTATCAGGTAACTTAAATTATTAGTTTAAATTAAAACTTACCCTCAAGGCAATGGGCTTGCATTCAGATTTCACATAATAACATAGGCCCTGGTTCAAGTGCCACTGCAGTTGGCAGAAAGATTCAGAAGCGCTTCCAAAGGCTTTGGACTGAGCTCATGCAGGCAGGATCCCGTCTGCGCCCACTCATCGCCCACCGGCAGTCTTGGGGAAGAAAAGCAGAAAGAAGGGACTACACAGGACTCCAACCACACAGCACGGCTTCAGGCCCCAGCAACTAGTCATCCAGGCTAGGTAACACCGAGTATTTGACCTCCACTTTGTTGAAGTAGGTATTTCTGCAATCCTGACTCGGAATCACTAAGAACAGAAAGAATACTGCCATCTAATTTCAAGCACTTCGGCACACCATCCCAAAACACTTCGACAAATTTGTACCTCCCACCATGCAACTCTAGTTCCACTTTCAAAGTTCACCTCCAGGGAAGCTGTGTAAATCTCCATCTCCCAAAAGTCAGCGATGCCTGGCAACATCAGATCACAGGAAATCTTGTCCCAAAATCACCACACATCAAAAATTTTGCCAATACTCTACCTGAATCAGAATTGAATTTATTCTGTGGGATGAACAGCAGTATCTTAAGATTTAACATATATAACATTGCTGCATTCTCACGTTAAAGAAGTCTAAGCATCAAAGTGGAAGGTACCATCCTAGCTATATATTTTGTTGTTAAAATTCTCTAATCCTCCAACAACAGTACCAGCCAGAGACCTCAGCTGACACGCTGCATTTTGTACCTTCTGCAGCAAAAGGCAGGCAGAATGGAAAATAACAAAACATGAAAATGTGTTGCTAGGATAAGGCATCATGGAAACCAAATGCACTGCACTTAAGTAGTGTGGCATTCTGTATGTGCTCTAACACAGAGAAATACTGAATTTTCTCCAAAGTTTAACCTTTTCTCTTTGATGGATTTAGATTCAATTTCTTTTTTTTTTTATAGCTCGTTGAGTTTAAATTTGAAATGTGTTAACTAAATATTGTCTTAGATTTTAATCTGTACCACTCGGAGAGGATGATGGGACCATATGGATCCAATTTGGGGCAGATTTTCTGTGCTACAGTGTTGCAGAACTACACCCCTAAATGTCATGTGAATTACTGCTTTGTATCACATGCACCTCTCTTCCCTCACCCTGCAAGCTTCCGAAGACCCAAGGACACTCCAAAGGAGAACCAATGGAAATGAAAATTCAGTTGCTGTGCAGAGCCTCAGGGGGCCTTTCTATTGAGGTCTCTGCAGAGCAGCGAGCTAAGGTGGTATCCCAAATACCTAATGCAAAGAAAAAGCTTTCAAGAGAGATGATAATATTTCAGCAACGCATTCCAGGCACAGCCTATGGTTTTCTTGCTTATGTAAAAAAAATCCATAAAAGGTTCACAACAACTTCCAGTCTTCCAAAGATTAAATCCTCTCTGCACATTTGAGACTGCAGTATCACAGGTTTCTAAACAGTAAGCCCCGGTTTGCTAGCGACATCAACAGAATATGAAAAAGGCACATTGCCACTTTTTATGGGTACAACCCACTATGAAGCCACACGTGCAGTCTGTCTTCAGGATGCTTGCCCATTTTGAAAGCAACCCACTAAATGAAGTTATGTGACCACAGAATACCTGAGCACAGTCTCCAGAATGTCACGTTGTCACTTCCCAGCTAGGGTACTATATTGTTAACATTAACTAAATACATTTCATCACTGCAAAAGTGCAAAGATGACACTATCATAGCACTTTCCCATAGTGTGGTCACTATAATATTTTCCTTTTGCAAATAATAATAATAGCAGTAGTACAAGTGATTGTGCTTGTCAGAATTTGGAGGGCAAACACTTCATAATGTCAAAACGATCCATGTTCTTTCAACTGCTGCTATCTGATGAAGCACCGAAGGCAACACTACGATGGAACTGAGTCTTCCTCTAAGAATACAGGCTTTGACTAGGAAAAAGAAGTTGGGCTGTGTTAAAAACGGTGTATCTAGATGGTTCCTTCATACTAATGTGTACTATTTCCACGCATTTCAAAACAGGCTTTTTACTTTGCCAGAACACTGGGTAAAACTGTCCTTGTGCAGAACGTGCATCTTTTGAAAAACAAACAGATCTTCTAGACAGGACAAGATGTTATTTCAAAGCAGTATACCATAAGAATCAACAGATTTGCACATGACATTGGAAACAGGATAAGGTCTCGCACTCAGAGGCTGGCAGCTTGCAGCGTTAAACTGAGAGCAGGAAGGAGGACTGAAAAGGATTTCATGGCAAGTCCTTCATTAGTCCCAGCAGTGTCTTACAACTGGTCTGAGCATTTAGCAAGTTTGTTCAATATATCAGTATGTATTTATATGGCTTAAATATATCCAAGAGTAGCATTTTCATGATCTCTTCTAACGAAGCTCATTTGGGGAAACATTCAAAACAGGAGTGGAAACAAATGAGCTGAAGTTAGAGCATACCACCAGACAACTACAGTCTACCCTGGAACGCAAAATCTCCGTTGAGGTTTGAGAGATTTTCCTTTGGAATAATTTTTAGATACTATCAACCTTTTAAATGGAAAGATGACTGCAAGTCTGACTATTTGATACCAGAATTTTAGCATTTCTGCAGTATCCAAGAGCTAGAAAGGGCATTCTCTGATCTGGTTAATATGGAAATAAGGGCACAGAAAGTGTTTACTCTAAAGAAATACAGTTGTATCAATAAAAACTATTTGTGACAGAGTTCAATAACTTTCTCAGTAAAATTATGTTCAAGTTCTTTAAGCAGAAAAGGAAGAAAACATTCTAGCTTAACAGATACTGCAGAATCCTCCTTCTGACGAGCGATCGCTTGCAGACATGGAAGCAGTTTGCCCACACTTTCAACCTCCTACCCTCGCACAGGGTACAGCTGGCTCTCCCGGAGGAGGCCTCCAACTCACATCAAATGAAAGCAGAACAGTTTATTTGAAAGATACGCAGGCATATAACTTCAGTGTGGAAGGTCAGCAAGGAAAAAAAGGCAGTAAGTACCCTTACTGGCACAAGATGGGAAGCAGGATCCCTCAGGATGAAGCCCAGCAACCAGTGCAAAGCAGCATTTGCTTTCTCACCAAACGATGCCCGGGGAGATTTCTAAGCAGCTCGTTCATTCTTCACAGCTGTGGCCTGGGTCTGTTGCTAACAGGAGCCTTCCCAACACCTGACCCATGGTGCTGCTGTGCCAGGTGAAAATAAGAGAACTGTGGGAAGAGGAGGGATGCCAGCTCGTGACCTGCGCTAGCTGAACCCTGTGAAAAGGGCTGCAGTGGAAGGAGCCCAGCAGGTTGTGCACTGCAAACGTGTGATTCCTGGCAGGGAGCTTCTGAGCTGTGGTGATGGACCAGCAGAGAACTGGCAGCCAATGAGCACTTCCCAGGCAGCAGGGTCAGCGGGGGAACCAGCCTGTGACTTCGGTGCCTCTTGCCCACTGCAGCACCCCTCTCTGCTCATTTGCTCTGGAGCCCTGCAGAGCAGGGTTGTGCACTTGCGCAACCCTCGCACAGCAGCACCCTGATCCTACCTGCTCTCCGCATCTTGCTGTAGCAATGACGAATCAGTCTTTGTCCAGTTCAGTGAAGATAATAAAGCACAGAGAAGAGAGCAAGAATGCTCTGATGTTAGAACTAGATAATTTGTTAAGTAGCAACAGCAAAGCCCTTGAAAGGATCTAGAGTGTTTCTTACAGCTTTTCTTTGTTTAAAGCTTTGTTTCCTGGATGTGAGAAACCAAGAAATAAAAAAAGGCCATAAATAACTGTTCATGACGTTAACTCTTTTCTCCCCTACTGTTTTTAAAAGCAGTGCAAGCCGTAAACTACCCTATAAACATATCTTGAGCTTCCTGTGACAACTTTAGTGTCAAGTAAAGCCTCGCACAATGAAATAGTATTAGTTTCCCATTCCCATTTTGACTATGGATAGAGTTTTAATCTCAAGTACAGCCCACTTTACAAGTTCGCTTTTTTATTAGAGCTCTGCTCCTATTATCTTAATAGGACCCCTTTTATATTCTTTATATTTACATTGTACAACACTGTTGTATTGGTCACACACTTTTATGTGAAATATTGCTCTATGCAACACAGCATTTCCATTTGCTTTTGCAGTTATAGATAGAAAATGCTATCAGGCTACAACCCTATTCTGAAGCAGACTACTTCCTTGCATAGCCAATGTAACAGATACAAGTTTATGGCATGTTAATTACAATTTTACCTTTTGTTTTACTTAATGCTTCCTTTCTCTCTACAAAAGATTCTGCACTCATAATTAATTGACCATATGTATTTATGCAGCACATCATACACAAGTTGTACCCACCACCACTTCAAAGATCACTGCTAAAACCCCGTGGTATTAACAAAAGTCATCGCACAACATAAAAAAGAAGAGCTTCATACTACTTAACAGTAAGATCACAAACCTCCATCTGGCAAAAAAACATGTCGTAACAAAAAGTAACAGCTGGAACTTCTACTGTGGAGTTCCGCTCCCCTTTTTTTTTTGGTTTTCTATCTATATGTATTTAGCACTTTCCAAAATCATCTTGGCAAGAATTTTTAACATGAATAACATCATCAGTTGTATCCAACACACACTGCTACTTTTATTGCATATTTCAAGTGCTTTTATTGTACCTCTCAGTATCATTTTATTCACATCCGTCAATCTGCCTACTGACAGCCACTCGTTAGGAGTCATTAAGCTACTTATCAGCGAAGGTGCAAGTTACCCACTGATAGAGTTCCAGTCCTCTCTGACAGAAATGGCCACACCAGCAACCAGGCACCCAACCCAGGGATGGGCAGATTTTTATAGATGTAGTAATTTTAAGTAAAGAACAAACAGAAAAACAGATTTGCAAGCGTTGGTCTTCAACCACACTAGCAGACGTTTACTGTAACCGATGTTTAGAAATTAAGATCTACGAAAGGGTTGTAAAGATACTTTCTGAAGTCTCCCCTGCAGTCCAAATCCTGGAGTACAAATATAGAACAAGCAAGCGGAGAGAGACATACCAGTGATGTTAATGTATTCATCTTCAAAAGCAAATGCATTAGAATTCTGTCCATGTGACAAGGCAGCAAGAAAAAACATCCCTAGAATAATAATCCATTCAGTGATATTCTCACATTGATTTGGTTCCGTGATTTTAACTGTTTTTTCAGTTGATTAAAAAATTGATAGTGAAAAAAGTAAGGATTTGCTCTGAGTGTCCGAGTGCCAGAAAATTTTGACATTTTGTTAAATGAACATTCACTTTTCTAGGCTATTCAGTTGAGATTTAGTAATATTCTAGTTTGAGAGAATGCTTTTGCATTTAAACCACACTTCTGCTGTATATGTTATGGTGCATACGGTACCCAGCACGGCTCCCAGGCAGCTAGAGAGAAACATCTGTGCAGGCTGCGGCAAACCTGACAAGGTTCGCATCACTTGAGCTGCTGATCCCTTCTACCCGGTGTCCAGTGACAGAACGTGTGGGAACTGCCCAAAGCTGTGCCGGGGGAGGTTCAGACTGGACATCAGGCAGCACGTCTTTACCAAGAGGGTGGTCAGACACTGGCACAGGCTTCCTAGAGCCGTGGTCGATGCCCCAAGCCTGTCAGTCAAGAGGCGTTTGGACACTGCCCTTAACAACACGCTTTAACTTGGTCAGCCCTGAGCTGCTCAGACAGTGGGACTAGATGATCGTTGTAGGTCCCTTCCAACTGAAATAGTCTGTGTTCTATTCTAAATCCTCTCTGTTGTTATCCAACAAATCACTGGGATTAAACCCTGACTCCCCAGGAATGGACGGAAGCTTTGCCTTGACTTTGTCTGTGCTAAGACTCACTCAGAAGTTTCAGCTGTGGAAAAATGTGGTCTACGAATCCTGTCTGGAAGGGAGACAGGCTATTCACATAATTCCATCCTTTTAGTGACTGAGCCTTCCATTCACCAAAGGCAAGGATGCTCCCAACAAGAATAATGACAGAAAAATAGTTCAGTCTCCATTTCACAAATTTTGAAAGCTTCACATTGAGCTATCACCCAGAGAATGAGCAAAGAGCATCCGCACCATCTCCTCACGTATCCAGAGGTAATACCAGGAACATGACAAGTGTACCTCTAATTTTGTTTCACACTGGACAAAACCAGCATCTTCTTAAGCTTCCTGTTGATACCAGCTTTTTACAATATTGGACACAATCACCTTTAAGTCTCCATTTCTCGAGTCATCAGATCACAGTATTTTTGCAGTAAGATTGAAAGCAGACATTGATGTTCAATCTGCTTAGAAGCAGTTTGCATAAGAAGCACATCACTGCTATAATATATGCAGTAAGTTACCATTTTTCTACAATATTACTTTCTTAGTGCCTGACACACCTGGATTAAAAATATAAATGCAATATAATTGAAAAATACAATTAAAATTTCCCCATACTTCCCTATTCTTCTAGCAAAATTCACAAATGTGAGCTAGATACAATATCTGAAGGTCAAACAGATATTTACAAAATGTTTTAAGCCAACAGAGTCATAGCAGGCTTATAAAATCAATAAGACATATAAAGCTGATTGCTACCTTATAAAAAGCCTCACATTTTTAGCCTGGGTGACACAAATACAGCATTTCACACTGTAAGCAATTTCCCAGCAATGTAGGCCAGTTTACCTTTGCACTGTGAAGGGTTTTTTGCATCTCTAGACTACAAGCGACTGCAGTGGTTATTCAGGATGCAGACAACTCCATAAGGCATCGTGCAAGACTAAAAGTAACGGCTCATTGCTGCTAATGAGCAATGTCAGGTGACCCTGCTTCGGCAGGGGGGTTGGACTAGATGACCCACAGAGGTCCCTTCCAACCCCTACTATTCTGTGATTCGGTCAAACGTGGGTCCCCTCACACTTTGTGCAGGAAACTGCCTGGCTTGCTTTGAGGATGGGATAAAATTATTTGCACCATTGTCACATACAGCATCTGTGAAGCCAGTGAAAACACAAACTCAAAAAATAGTAATAAAAAAAAACTAGTCAGCAACAGAATACATAACTAGGAAAAATAACAGTGTACTTGAAATACTCTCCGAGACACACAGTAAGAGTCAGAATTTTCCAGTAATGGCTCCTCAATATTTCTTGGTATTTCTGTCCTAGGTAAAAGCAAGTAAAATGAAAATGAAAGATTTGTCTTTGGGGAAACGATGCAGGGAATAATAACTTTACAGAAGGGGTTTTCTACATAGTACCTCACACAAATACTCAATCTCAAACCCTTGTTTCCCTAGTCAGCCATTTCTGAAGACCTTTCCAATAGTCAATGTACAATGGCAAACGAGCGCAGGTGTTCCAGCTTCTCTATACCAAACTGTCCTCCTGGATGGCCAAAGTGGGCTTCTCCATCAGCAGGCTTTCGCAACAAAGTCAAGTGAAATCCACAACAAAGAGTCTAGCGTCAGCGTCTGGCCATCCCCGTGCCTTCAGCAAACCTGCGCCCTGGCTCAGAGGTGCGGTCATGCACCCAGGGTATCGCTCGTCCGACTGCGCTCAGCCAGGTGACTCCAAAACCCTAAGGGACCGCTTATGTTCAGTTTGCAGTCCACACTACATCCAAAATGTTCCAATCACATTAAGTTCCTAGCTTCTTCTTTGAGATGAAACCGACAAAATGGACATGTGTGCTGTTAAAATATTTTATAACATGATTTTTTTTGATAAACAGGCAGATTCACACTTTCCACAAGTCAATCATCTTTGACTAATAAAGATTTAAAGGAAATTCCCATGAATGCCAGCCAGTCCCAGATCTGTAAGGATTGTTACTTTAAAACATGCTGTTAAAAATGAGTGAGTGGATGCAGCAGGCACGGAAATTTTCACCTCAGTGCTGGCAGTGCAGGCAGAATGCTCTTTCAAAGAATTCAAGAATACCTTTGATGCTTTCTGCATCAAAACACCGCCAGTTAGAACACAGACATTTAATCCTGCGGCTGTCAGCAGAGCTAGGACACAGCTAAATTTACTTTGTGGATATGCCCTAAGCAGTAATCTATACAGGAAGGGAAAACAGTATCATAGAAGGTAGAAGGCATATATAACACCATTAGGATTTCGAAGACATACTGAAGTAGGAAGGAGATTATATGAAATCTTGTCACATCACATCTTTATATAGCTAACCCAATGGAAGATAATGCTGCCCAGAAAAAGTGTGGAAAACGCAAATGTTAGTAAGAATTTTTTTCCATCTATATTTCTGGCCTGATACTGTATGGCACTGTTTTCTGCAACACAATGCACTAGTTCATACACAAAAAGAAACACTGTCCACTGAAAATTAACATGTGATAGGAACATTCCTCTGCAAGATGTAAGTGATTTAACAATGAGATTTGGGATTATGTCATCTGACCATATTGTTTCTACGGTCTTTAAGCTAAATTAACGAACTTGTATTTCCAGCATCAAAACCAGGCCTATAATTTTAATTCCACATTGATATGCACACGCAGATGCGCTAAGAATTAATAAGAAACACTAAACAAATATCAGGGTACACACTGTTGTTAAAGGTGCCACCGCTTCAAAGATATTTTGTAATGTTGCGTCATTTTTGTACACCTGGAGTAAATTTTTGCCAGTTCATCCAAACAGATGTGGCACAAGGATATTCACTGACGTGGCATGACACCACGACATGCATGAGAGGCAACCCCACCCATCCAGGGCTGGGAACACTAAAAGAAAATTCAGGATATACTTATGGGCTGCTTAGTTTGTCATTCAACCAAAACAAAAAAAACACACGAATTTTTGGCAGAACATGGTTAATTATTAATTTTATTTATCATTTTACAAAGCAAACTGTAACAATTCATAAAAACAAATACACAGAATATCCAAAACCACACATTAACAATCATAAAACCCCAGAACTGCAGATCACAGAATTAGACTCCATTAGGCACATTGTTGCAGTAAGTGGCACCCATTTAGCAGACGCAAGAGAGCCAAAACCACAGTCGTCTATGTAGAGCTCCAACATGAGCAAATGGAGTTAGATTAATACACCAAATTCATACAAATCCAGGATAAGAATGGAAACCAGGCCATTGGTTTTGTTTCCTTTTGCTGAGGCAGAAAATACTGTTTGCTAAACCAGAAAAGATATATGAATCTAAACACAAATAGGTAAATGACAACAGTGAACAATTCTGTGCTGTTGTCCGTGCTCCTCAAGATACCCTGGCCCCCTGACAAACACCGCCCCGCAGTGAACGGAGTCCAACCTGCGTTTGATGTGACAGAAATGTTTGAATTAGGAAAAAGCATCAGTATACAGGACAACTTTAAGACATGCGTAAATATTGCCCTTCTTATCAGTTAATGTAAGCTCATAATGGAGCATTTTCTTGTCACAGTCAAGGGACAGAAGAAATGGTGCGTGGTAATACTAATACCCTCTTTCGCAGGGGATTTGACAACGTATCTTGAGTTCGTAGGCTGCCTTTGCTGCTTCCGTTTTTGGTCTTACTGAAAATACAGCAAAAATCAAAATGTTAGCCCCAGAGCAGTTTCAGATATTACAAATTCTCTTCACCACCAATACCTGGGGTCCAGTTATTCTGAAGCAAAGTGGCAGTCAACGTCACCTTATTTTAACTGAAGATGGGACACAAACTAAGACAGAAGAATTTATCAGTGTTACAAGGCAAAAGAAGTATTTTAAATAGCCACAGGTGTTAACATTATTACTTCTTAGATTAAAGACTATAATAAATAATTTCTCAAATGTGAAATGACTGCACCTTTCTATGACAGTCATTACTGTCATCTACCGATAACTCTGGCTAAGATCATTTCATTGAAAACAGTTGTAAATAAGACTTCACACCTTCTTGATGGCAAACCTACATTGACAGTCACGTATCTGAGTCAATTCTTTCCTTCTGAGCATAACTGCACCCTCTTAGAGATCAGTATACAAGCAGTCTGACATCCAGGTGAGGTACCTGGACGGAAGTCTCACAAAACAAATTTTAAAACAAAGAAACACACACCACCACCCCCCCAAAAAAAACATAATACTCACATAACAGAAACACCTGTGTATTTGAGAGAACATTCCTGCATCTCTGTCAGTGAGGTACTTCGATAGCCTAGGGTGGAAATATTACACCTCACAAGTATCAAGACTGTCCCCTATCTAAAACAGCACTTTAATAACTTCCTAAATTATGTTTTTGTGCTCCGCTTACTTCCCTACTCAAGAAAAGTCTAAAACAAAAGGGTTTTACACTTCAAAACACTGAGACACTATGACACAACTCCTGTTGCCACTCTCTGAAATTAGCGTGACAATTAGATGGGTGTAAAAACCAGCAAGAATGAATGCAGCAGAACAGTCTTTTCTTCAGATACGCTGCGTTTATCTGTTCGCAAAATTAAGCCCAAGGATCTGTAGTCACAATTGCTACTTTTTTCCCCAACTCCAGCATGTATTCAGTTGTGTATTGTCTCATTATTTCATACTATAATAATCCCCAGTTTGCTTTCTATTTTGCAAACAATATCACAACAGTTGCATTGTCTTAAGCTTTTTGTGAATTTTTTTCAACATGACAATTTCAAACCACCCACATGCATTTGGCTGGCTCTTAATTTTTACTATAAGCTATCCTTGTGTTTTAATAATCCAGTCTAAATCCTAATCAAATTGAAAAACACATCCATAACATGCAAGAATATGGACTGAAGGGACTTCTTTTATGTATTTTCAGACACACAACAAGGGGCGAAAATGGGAAATACAAATCCAGAAGAGGAGATAGTACTTTTTAATCAATACTTTTCAGATCCCACTCTTCTCCCCCCCCCCCATATTCCCAAGCCTTTGGAAATACACTAAATACAAGCATAAAACTGCAGTTTCCAAAAAAGTACCCACCAAACTCACAAATAGACTGATACAGCTTGCTTTTGGTTCTACAGTTGACATTGCTTAAAATTGAGACGACGTGGTTAAAACCTGCTTAAAATCTGCTTACTGTTCTAAGCAAGGCATTTTGGGTTAAACCTGAAGTTTTAACACTATGATGCAATCTAAAGCAATACTTCTGAAACTGTCTGGTGGATCCAGTGATGACCTCAGCTCTCGGAAAAAAATGGGGGGGGGGGAAGGAATATTTGACCAAAATACAGGATGCCATAACTTAGAAAAGTATTAGCATCTCTGACTAAAAGCAAATGCTTTCAGTTTGGAAACTATTTTTCTGCCAGTTTTACTTTCTTCTTCCCGCTCCTCAGCAGCAACCTCTCCTCCCGCGGCAGCCGGCAGCCACCTTCACGCCAAGACACCAGCTGCGGGCTCAGGAGCTCTGAACGGCACCACGCTCAGCGGCCTCCACTGTAAGCCCTGGCGCGATCCTCCCTCTTCTCATTTCAGCAGAAGGTGGCAATGCCAGCACCCGAAACCTCCACATCTCCAGGCGAGGTTCTTCCCATCACTGCCTCATCCTGCTGTTAAACAGGTAACTCCTAGGAAATGCGAGCGTTCTACTCACTCACTCCTCGGGAAAGAAGCAAGGCAAAGGTGACGGCAAAAGCCCCGCACGGGGCTGCTGTGGGACAGCATTCAGCCTGGCTTGTGTTCTTCCACTGACTTCTCTTCAGGAACAGCTTCAGTTCTGAGGCTGTTGTCGTGTTATCTTCTTAAAAATAAAGGTTTTTATTTGTGACGGAGACACCCAGGAAACACAGCTGGGCCAGGGCACAGGGTCCAGCCCGGACCCACACTGCTGTTGGGCAATGAGTGCTCCCACTGACACAGGTCTGGCCCATGACGGCCAGCGCTGTCCCCGCAGCCCAGGGAACAGCACGTACGGCAGTCTGGATGCCACCACATGCTGCCAGAAGGTTCAGACACCCACGTGAGCCAGGCCGGGCCGCTCACTGCAGGGCAGAGCACTGCAATGGTGGAGAAAGCGGTCCGAGGAATTACTCGGGTGTACTGGGCACTTCGGAAGCTCAGGCAAACCTGAGCTCTGGAACAGAAACCAAATGCTGTTTGGGTAAACTGTTGCCTGATTTCTGCATACTAATCTTTCACAGCTGAATGATGTGGCCATCTCATTTCAAAATAGACAACAGGGTACTCTGAGATTCTACCTACACTGACTGCCTCCAGAGGTCTGGACTATCCTTCATCATCCTCATCAGTATGCTCCAAACTCAGATGAGGTTTTTTTTTGTTAACAGAAGAAAATCTAAAACCTACAAGAACACTATGTTTTTGAGCCATGAAAAAAGCCTGAGATAAACTACCATGATTAACTCTCCAAAATCAACCATATTTTTTTCAGTATTATACCTAGCATGAGAAATAAGCCCCCAAATTATATTTAAACTAGAGACAGGCTTTAAAATCCCTGAAGAACAGAGTGGGAGTGTCAAACAAGCCTCTTGGAACACCAACCTAAACATTTCCAATCCTGCTGCATCTTTTTTGGTAAAGTTAATTGCAGAGACACGCTCTGATTCTTGCTGGGATTCAGCTGCCACCATTTCCCTCTGAATGCAGCCACGAAAGCCACGGCAAACGTGGCAGAAGTGAACGTGTGCCACCAGGTCCTTCAGTTCACAGTCCAGTATATCAACAATGATATCAGTGAATGTACAGAACTAAGCAGTGGCGCAGCTGGGTACCAGAACACATCCTCAGCTGCCTCAGCTTCACTGGCAAGCCAAGGGATGGTGCAGAGAGCAGGGGGCAATGCCACCCTAAGGGGTTCCACCCGAACGACAGAACACCTCTGAAGGCAAACCAAGCCCTGGTGCTGAAGAACAGATGCTTGTTGCTTCACTGCTAAAATGTTCCAACGCTGTATTTTTCCTGTTGTCCACTGGACACTATTACTGTTTTTCCTTCACTGTCTGCGCCAGATACAAAAAAGGGCAAGAGGGAATAAGAAGAACCATGTGTTTCCAAGACTGCAGTTCCTGCATACTAAAAGAACATTTTTTAAAATGTTACAGCTACATCCAGAATACTATTTATCCACCTTTAAAAGTGGGAGCATTTAGTCCAGTAAAAGAAAAAATTTAAAGGACCTTCAGGCTTATTCCTTCTTTAGGACTTCTCTTGTAACGTACAGTGTTACAGTATTAGAATCAAATATTGTTTAGATGATTAAAAAAATATGAATAAAATTGTTCCATAAGTGAAAGTCTTTGAGGCTGAAGAACTCAATACCATGTCAATACTGGAAAGATCGTGGGGCTTAAAAATAGTTGCAGAAGCAAGTTTTGTGTTCACCTCGGTATTAGTGGAACTAAAAACGCTGGGGACAGTGTAGTCTCCAAAAATGGCTGAGATGCCTCATATAGTCTTGGTCATCCTCATACTGAATCCCTTACATCACCAGTTGAATTTCTTTAGGATTTTCCAGAGATCCTTTCTTTTTATGTTCCCTTGTGGATGCTTTCTTCTTCTAGCTCCAGTTCTGTGATCCAGCCCCAGACAGCAGAGTCCTTAACCATGCAAGCCCTAAGTACATGCCCACTTTTGACCACATGTTTCAGTTCTAATTGGTTTCAATATGACTGAAGCCTCTAATAAAAACGATATGTCCCATGCAACTGTATTTGTACCTACACACTTCCATAAACAAATAATATAATCCCTAGTTGCACAACTTCACAACACTACTTCAATACAAGTTTCTTCTATGTGAATGTCATACTGCAATTTCCAGCCCAGTCAGTTTTTCACAGGCCAGTCCACAATAAAATGCCCCACAGCCTTTCATAAGAGACTGTAAAGAAAGATGTCAGTACTTGCTCTTGGCTTTAAGTGGTAGCACAGGGGTCCTACAGTAGCAGTTCCACTTCTTAAAGTATAACGGAGTCCAACTTGAATATACTAAGTTATATCAACCTCAGGTTTGTCAATTATACAGAACTTCATGTCCAAAGCTAGTATTTTTTTAAGAAGCCATATAGAGTATTAGATTCCTAAACAGCAGAGCTTTGTCTAACTCCTGAGCATGAATCACCACTGGAGAACTTCAAGCTGGAAACAAAGTTCAGTTTTTCCCCCAGCACAGGAAAGGATGGTCATCTAACGAGAACTGGAGTTCATCCACAGGATATTAGACCCGAGGCAGGAATTACCGTGAGAACCTCTTCATGTGTATGTGTGATCAGCAGACATACGAATTTCTTCTGACCTGAAAGCAAAACTCAAACAAAACAGCTATCAACTTATGAACCCCTGAAATACCACAGAAAAAAAATCACTGATCCTGTCTGGAGCTGCTGATACCTCATTAGTTCTATGCTGGAGCACTTACTGACATGTTAGCTGGAGATGTAACTTCAGGGGCACACGTTCACCTAGAGACATTTCAGGACAACTGGTCCCGGACATCAGCAAACTAAGCCGCTGTCGGTGCAGCCACTGCTGCAGATGGTGAAACCACTGCAGCTTTGCTGCCTCTTCTGCCTATGCCAAGGCTCCGAGAAGCGAACACTGCTCCTGTCGCTGACAGGGCGCTTTGGGCATGGGTGTTCAGCCACCGCCCCAAGGACAGAGGAAGGGCTCTTGCTCAGAAGCAGCATTCACCTCTCCTACGGTTCAATTCTGCCCAATGCTGCGAAGAAGTCTTTGAGCAAGATCTGGATTTCAAAGCTCTTTTGCTTCCATCCAAAGACTTTCTGTGTGTCTGCGTCCCCGTCTGCCAAACTGATCTTCCCTCTCTCATTATTTTCCCAACCAATTATATGGGTCTGAATTTGCTTCGGTTTTAAATTTGGTTCACTGGGAGCCAGGGCATTTTGTAACAAAATGCCCCTACAGAGATCACCAGATACTGCAATTGGGAAGGCGCAATGTGTTAAAATAAGCCTCAAGATGTATACAATAGACTTTTATTTTATTCATTGTGTATTTTGAGGTACCAAGGGTCATTACGGTTAATTGTTCCGAGCCAAAAGACACTGCTGTAAATTCAGCAATGGCAGCGTGTAATTCATTTCATGTGACCAAGTAAAAACATAGACATCACAAAACTAACTGGAGTAAAGATATTTGTTAAGTCTGTTTAACAACAAAAGCATTGGTGACTCACTGGAAAGGGTGTGAGTCAGTATAAAAGCCAAAACGCTACTGAGAAGCGATAAATAAAATAGGATTAAAATTATCATCTTGTACCAGACAGTTGAGGCTGAGCATCAAGAAACCCCGCATACCCTGGTGTGATTTAGAAGGCCTCCTAGTGACAGTGACCTATCCCTTGTCCTTCTTGACCTCAGCTGTTATTTATGGAATTGGGAGCATGATGGGGCAGG